>Ga0209223_10001018_pt1 | contig 31486 bp, 30 predicted proteins | sample COG_06_FD_184750 | JGI IMG/M metagenome (GOLD analysis project Ga0209223, IMG submission 184750) | Pelagic Microbial community sample from North Sea - COGITO 998_met_06 (SPAdes) (version 2) | ecosystem: Environmental > Aquatic > Marine > Neritic zone/Coastal water | place: Helgoland, sampling...
TAAATCATCATAACCATCTGCTGTTTCAGCACCCAGTGGTACAGCAACTCCTTCATGAAAGCCTTTGGGACCATAGCTTCCGGTCGCAACGATTGCCTTTCCAGCTACTAATAACCGAGATCCTGGAATCACACCTTTTTGAACGGCTTGTTTCAATCCAACATCTGCATAGCCTGCTCCTTCGGAACCCAAGTCACGCATTGTTGTGATTCCAGCCATCAAAGAACTCTTTAAGTGGTTTACTGCCCTGGCAGATCTTTCTGCTACTGATTCTTTTAATACTTGATCATTCCAACTCACTTCATTATAAGGGTGCAACAAAATATGTGAATGCCCTTCAATCAAGCCGGGCATCAATGTTTTACCTTTTAATTCTATGACTTGCATTCCTTTTGCTTTTCGCGCATCAGGAATTCCTGCATAAGTAATCATATTGCCTTCGACTATCACTTCCCAACCACTTTGAAGTTCCATCCCATCAAATACGCGGTCAGGTTTTAAAACATAGCCTTGTGCGATAAGCGATAAATCAACAAGGCAAAAAAGAATTAGGGCTAGTAGTTTTTTCATTTTAAGGGATTTAACATTGAAAGTACGCATTGATCAGCCATTCTCAAATTGATAGCTTTCTCAACTACAGGTTCTGATTAAGAGTGTGACTCTAAGTCACCCTCTTAATTTGTAAAGAAAGCATCGCAATTGATAGGTTCACTCAAAGTGAAACTATCAACAAAAAAGGCTTCCTTTTACAGAAGCCTCAAATTTTTTAGGATGTATGCTATTTACCAGCTTCCACCAGAGCCGCCTCCACCGAAGCCACCTCCGCCAAAGCCACCAAATCCACCTCCGCCTCCGAAGCCGCCTCCGCCACCTCGAAAATTATCATAGCCGTTTCCGCGACCGCCCCCTCCTCCTAAAAGGAAGACCCACCACGGGAAACGCCTTGATCCAACACTATTTCTTCCTCTTCGCTTACCAAAAATGGCTGGCAGAATAAAAAAGAAAAGAATAAACAAAAAGCCAAAAGGAAAACCCTTCTTTTCTCCATCATTGGACCGTCTCCCGCTTGCAACTTGATCCGCTGTAAACTCACCCGATGCCAATTTGAAAATAATATCTGTTCCTTGATCTAAGCCGCGGTAAAAATTTCCAGCTTGAAAATTCGGGTTCATATATTCTTCTCGAATGGTATAAGTAGCTGCATCGGGAATTGCCCCCTCCATACCATAACCGGTTACAATAGCCAATTTTCTATCGTTAATCGAAAGCAAAATTAGTACCCCGTTTTCCTTATTAGCAGTACCTATACCCCACTTCTCCCCTAGTCGTTGCGCGAAGTCTACCACTTCATAGCCACCAATTGAATTCATAATTACAATGGCCACCTGTGTAGATGTAGAATCTTCATAATTCAACATCTTGTTCTCAAGCCTTGCGATTTCATTGCTAGACAAGGTTTTACCAGTAAAGTCATTAACTAACCGTTGAGGCCTTGGTGCATCAGGAATTCCAGATTGGCCATATGAGGTCAAAGTTGCTATCAGTAATAACGCTGTTATAAAATTTCTCATAGTCTATTTACCAAATGATATATCATCTGACAGCTCATTGCTATCATTCTTTTGATAAGGGAAAAACTCTGCTAGTCTCTCACCTGCACACAAAATCCCTTCATTCAAACCCGCTACTAAATTGCCTTCCTTAAAATGAGCTAGCATTTTGTCTTTAGTAATGTCCCAAAAGTCATCCGCCACTTTCTCATTAATACCACCATCACCAATAATGGCAAATTTGTGATCTTGTACCGCCATATAGACTAATACTCCATTTCGTAATTCTGTTTGGTGCATCTTTAACATTGCAAAAACCTGAGAAGCCCTATCCATTACATCCTCCTTACAGTGGTTTTCAAGGTGTACTCGAATTTCACCGGAAGTATTTAATTCTGCTTCTTCAATGGCTCCTTTAATCGCTTCTCTATCTTGATTTGAAAAATTGTCTTTTGCCATTAGTTAAAATTTACCTCAGGCGCTTCATCAGCACCTTCTTTTGCTTCAAAATATCCCTTCTTTTCAAAACCAGAAATGTTAGCAATTATGCTCTGCGGAAATTTTCTGATCAATGTATTAAAGCCCTGAACAGTCTGATTAAAGTTTCTTCTTTCCACTGCAATCCTGTTTTCAGTTCCTTCTAGCTGAACCTGCAACTGCATAAATTGTTGATTTGCCTTTAGGTCAGGATACCTTTCAACAGTCACCATCAACCTACTCAATGCACCACTAAGCCCTTGTTGGGCTTGTTCAAAATTCGCCATTGAAGCTGGAGTCAAATTACTTGGATCAATAGAAACCGATGTCGCCTTTGCCCTTGCTTCAATTACTCCTGTCAACGTTTCTTGCTCGAAATCTGCATAGCCTTTGACCGTATTTACCAAGTTTGGAATTAAATCAGCCCTTCGCTGGTATTGGTTTTCAACTTGCGACCATGAGCCAGTAATGCCCTCTTCGAGTGTTACCATTTTATTGTAATTGCCTTTGAACGTAGAGTAAAAAATCACTCCAATAATAACAATCACAATTATTACTACCGTACTTTTTTTCATGCGTGTATCGTTTAATATTTGTTGTCTTGCTTAATAATTTACGTTCAATGAACAGCAATATATATGCTAACTTTGTTTTCGGTCGATTTGGCAGTTAAACGTGCTGAATCAATGACCACTTTTTATAATTATCAACATGGAACTTCAATACATTTTTGACTTAATCGGGACTTGTGCATTCGCTATTTCTGGCGTATTAGCGGCCGAGAGCAAGAAATTAGACTGGTTTGGTGCCACCTTTATTGGCTTCATTACAGCTGTGGGAGGAGGAAGTATAAGGGACGTACTATTAGGAAGTCATCCTTTGGGCTGGGTTAACGATGTCAACTACTTGTATAGCATTGGGCTTGGAGTACTCATTAGCTTACTATTTACCAAGAAAGTTTCCCAACTCAGAAAAACACTCTTCCTTTTCGATACAATTGGAATTGGGCTGTTTACTATTATTGGTTTAGAAAAGACATTGGCCCTAGGTCATTCTAGTGTTGTAGCAATTATCATGGGTGTTTTCTCTGCCGCTTTTGGCGGTGTAATTCGTGACATTTTAGTCAATGACATTCCTCTTATATTCAGAAAAACAGAAATATACGCCACAGCATGTGCGGCTGGCGGTTTGCTTTATTTAGGTTTGGATTATATCGGCTTAGAAAGAGACATCATTGCCGTTGCTACAATTAGTTTTATTATTGCTGTCAGAACATTGGCTGTGAAGTACCACATCACACTACCTGAATTAAAAAAATAAGATGGACAACGAAGCATTTCGAAAATCGGCTCACGAATTAGTAGACTGGATGGCAGACTATTTAGGCAATGTTGAAGACTACCCTGTTTTACCAGACGTAGCTCCCGGAGACATCATCAAACAAATTCCATCCAGCCCTCCCGAAAACAGCGAAGGATTTGACGGTATATTCAAGGATTTCAAAGAGAAGATAATACCAGGGATGACGCATTGGGAAAGCCCCAATTTTATGGCTTATTTCCCAGGGAACAAAAGCAACCCTTCCATTTTGGCTGAAATGCTTACCGCTACTCTAGGTGCACAATGCATGCAATGGCTCACTTCACCTGCCGCAGCTGAACTTGAAGAGCAAATGATGAATTGGTTGAAGCAAATGCTTGACCTGCCAGAGTCCTTCACCGGAGTGATTCAAGACACTGCATCTACAGCAACACTATGTGCGATTCTTACGGCCCGTGAACAAAAATCCAAATACCAAGTCAATGAGCATGGCTTTTCTGATAAGGATAAATTCATCATTTATTCCTCGTCAGAAATCCATTCTTCAATAGACAAGGCCGTGAAGATTGCCGGAATCGGATTGTCCAATTTGAGAAAGATTGACGTAGACGAAAACTTTGCTTTAAAACCGGCTCACTTAATTCAGACTATTAAAGAAGATTTAGCAAATGGTCTAATTCCATTATGTGTAGTCTCTGCAATCGGCACGACCAGTACCACAGCCATAGACCCGATTGATGAAATTGGTGACATTTGTATAGATAATAACATCTGGCACCATGTCGATGCGGCGTATGCAGGAACAGCGCTTATAGTTCCTGAAATGAGGTGGATGGCAAAGGGCCTAGAAAAAGCCGATTCATTTGTTTTTAACCCACACAAATGGATGTTTACAAATTTTGATTGTACTGCCTATTTCGTAAAAGATCCCGTGGCATTGGTCAACACATTTACCATAATGCCCGATTATTTAAAAACTTCCTTTGATGGTGAAGTCAAAAACTATAGAGACTGGGGCATTCCATTAGGGAGAAGGTTTCGGTCACTTAAACTCTGGTTTGTAATTCGTGAAATGGGTGTAGAGGGAATCAGAGAGAGAATTCGTGATCACATAGAATACGGTCAATGGCTTAAATCTGAAATTGAAGAGAGCAATGACTTTACCTTGAAAGCGCCTGTTCCTTTAAACACGGTCTGTTTTAGGTATGAACCAGAAGGAGTGGAAGAAAATAATTTAGCGCCTTTGAATAGGGCCATTATGGAGACAATCAATAAATCTGGAAAATTATTCTTTATGCAAACCGTATTAAACGGACAGTTTACTTTGCGCTTGGCATTCGGTAACACAAACTTAAAACACCAACACGTAGAAAACGCATGGTCTCTCATCCAAAACACAGCAAAAGCTGAATTGGCTAAAATAATATAGGGAAATTAAAAAGCGCTGGGAAAATCTAGTGCTTCTCTTTTTTCTTCTTTTTGCCTCCGAAAAACACGTCATTCTGACTAACAGCAACAACGAAGCCTATCAAAATGACTATTATCCAAAGAAAATTGTTGGCGCCACCGCCAATTGGGGGATCAAATAACATATTCTAGTTCTTTATGCCGTAAAGATATTATAAAAACCTTTTTGTTAGGCATGAGCTGACGTTTTTTTAACACTGCGCTAATATTAGCCTCTTTTTGTGATGATTAGGTAATAATTTATTAACTCCGAGTTTCCAAATGCATGACACAAAGGCGCTATTTTTGAGAAATAGAATTGTAATTATGATTAACGTCTTAAAAGAAGTTCGTAAACGTAAAAACATCACTCAGGAAGAGTTAGCGAAGATGGTAGGTGTTTCAAGACAAAGTATCAATGCCATTGAAAGGGGTAAATACGTTCCCTCCACCTTACTGTCAATGAAAATTTCAGAAATTTTTAATACCTCCGTAAATGCCCTTTTTCAATTAGAGCCCAAGGATTAAATACGCTAACTTCTAAAGTTCATTTGTCCCATCCTTCATTTTTTCAGCATTTTCTGCTATTCGAAGGTTTTCAATAAACTCCTCTATCTGTCCATCCATCACTGCAGGCAAATTATGTTGAGAATAACCAATTCTATGGTCTGTCACCCTTCCCTGAGGATAGTTGTAAGTTCTTATTTTATCCGACCTGTCACCACTTCCTACTAAAGACTTTCGCTGACCTGCAATTTCGTCTTGTTGTATTTTTAGCTCCTGTTCATACATTTTGGAGCGTAAAACTGTAAGTGCTTTAGCATAGTTTTTATGTTGTGAACGCCCGTCTTGGCACTCAACCACAATCCCAGTTGGAATATGTGTTAGCCTTACAGCAGATTCCGTTTTGTTCACGTGCTGCCCACCCGCGCCTGAGGCACGGTATGTATCACGTCTTACATCTTTCATGTCAAGATTCACGTCAACATCCTCAACTTCTGGTAATACAGCAACAGAAACTGCGGATGTATGGACTCTTCCCTGAGATTCTGTTACTGGGACGCGCTGAACACGATGGACTCCTGACTCGAATTTTAATTTCCCATAAACATCATCTCCTGAGACACCAAAAACAACTTCTTTAAAACCACCTGAACTTGCTTCGTTCATACTAATCAGTTCCTTTTTCCATTTTTTGTTCTCAATAAATCGATCATACATTCGATACAAATCACCAACAAAAATACCAGCCTCATCTCCACCTGCACCAGCACGAATTTCAAAAATCACATTTTTCTGGTCGTCAGGATCCTTAGGAATCAACATTACTTTTAATTCCTCACTAATCTCAATCTCCTTAGTCGCCAGCTCATCCAATTCCATTTTAGCCATCTCCCTGAACTCTTCATCCTTTTCATTTTTGACTACGTCCTTGGCTGAAGCAATATTATCTAGTATGTTTTGATAAGTATCATAGGCAGTCACAATCTTACCTAAATCGCTGTATTCTTTGTTTAGCTTAGAATATAGCTTCATGTCAGCCATGGCGTCTGGCTGCACTATTAACTGTCCTACTTCTTCAAATCGGCCTTTGATGGCCATTAACTTTTCTAACATAATTAAGTATTGGAGCTCAAAATTAACAAAGTAATAATAACCTGAGTAGATTTGTGTAAATGTTACGCGCTTTTAAATTGAAATATCTCAACCAAGCCCTTTCCATCGCCCTTCTGTTTATTCTAGTCTCTTGCGAAGACAGAAAAATTGATACTAAAGCTGTCAAAGAAGAAATGAAAGCAAGGGAAATAAAAGTAATTCCTGAAGCTAAAATATTAGAGAAAGGCATGGAGCTCGGCAATGAATTGTCAAGCGATTTTGTTTATGATGAGTCTTTAAACAAGGCCATAATGGTAACAAAGGAAGATGTATCAATTGAATCCGTCAGTTATTTTACACTCTTCGGTGCGGACAATAGCCTTATTGGAAAGGAAAAAATGCTTTTTGAAGCCTATTTATACAATAGTGAGAAAGGCATCACTTCAGAACCAAATGTTCAATCGCTATCATCGATAAAATCACTACTTTACACTAAGCCTATGGTTTCTGGAGGTAAAACGATAGGCATGTGGTCCATCATTTTTTTACACAAGGAGGTAGTTCAATTAACAGAAAACTAAACTTTAGTATAACGAAAGCAATCTTTCGTGTGGTCATTAATTAGTCCACAAGCCTGCATATAGGCGTACATAATAGTACTCCCAACAAATTTGAAACCCCTTTTCTTTAGGTCTTTACTCAATTTATCAGATTCCAGAGAAGTGGCAGGTACTTGAGATGAATCCTCCCAATTGTTTACAATCGGTTTATCATCCACGAAGGACCATATGTACTTATCAAAAGCACCAAATTCCGCTTGAACCTCAAGGAACCTATTAGCATTGTTTACCGCTCCATTTACTTTTAGCTTATTTCTAATGATCCCTGGGTCTGCCAAAAGCGCATTCACCTTTGCTTGATCAAATTGGGCGACAATCTCTGCATCAAAATTTGCGAAAGCCTTACGGTACCCTTCTCTTCTTTTGATAATTGTGGCCCAGCTTAAACCTGCTTGAGCGCCCTCAAGAATCAAAAACTCAAAATGCACTTGGTCGTCATGAACAGGGACTCCCCATTCTTCATCATGGTAGCGCACATAAGCCTCAAAGCTATTTTCACTCCATTGGCACCTGGTTCTCATAACGACTGAATTTTAAAAACTGTCTCCGAGAAAGAAAGTAATAAAAGCCAAAATTAAACCAGAGAAGATCACGGTTAAGAGTATCCCTATTACCATCCACAAAAGCCTTGCTCTCGCCCAGTTCACCTTTGTTTCGGGCTCTGTAGTACTTACTGCCCAAATAATTAGCATAATAATATTTACCACCGGAATATAGAGCAACAGCATGTTTACCATCCATTGGCCCAATGATATTGGTTGCTCATTTTGATTAGATAATTCGCTTTCCATTGTTGTTTTTGATTATGGATCAGGTATTGATAACCATAATACTAAATTCCGATCAATGCACATAACTTCCCGCGTTGATGTCAATGGTGCAGCCGGTTGAATGATCCGCCATTCCACTGGCCAATAGAACAATCGTTGGTGCAAGGTCTTTGGGCTCTGTTAAGCTCGGTAGTGCAATATCATTAAGCGCAAACTCCTCGCCATAAACCTCCATTATCTCTTTAGCCATGTCTGTTCTTACAAAGCCAGGTGCAATCGTAAAAGCCTTGATGTTTTGTTTTCCATATCCACGAGCAATTGACCTTGTTAAGGCAACCATGCCGCCTTTAGAAGCTGCATAGGAAAGATAATCTTGTGTATCTCCGCGAAATGCAGCCCTAGACGAAATATTAATTATTCGTCCTCCGCCATTTTCCAAAAAATGCGCGATGGATAGCTTGCACAATATCCCTGAGGCCAAAAGGTTCACATTCATTGTTTCTTGCCAAGCAGCAATCCAAGTAGCATTATCATCACTTGGAGCTGATTCAATTGCTATTCCTGCGTTGTTCACCACACAATCGATTTTGCCATAATGTTCAACTACTTGTTCAAACAAGTTAATTACTTCGTTGGCATTTCCTAAATTGGCTTGAAAGGCAAAACAGTCAGAATTTAACGATGAAATTACTTTTTCCGCTTTCCCTCTATTAGAATAATAATGCACAGCGACTTTCGCTCCCGCCTCAGACATGCCCTGAGCAATTGCCTCACCTATACCTCGCGAGGCTCCTGTTACTAATACCACTTTCCCGTTCAAATCAATTTTCATTTCTTTTTGGTTTTAGGTCGAATATATTGTGTTCTTAATCTAGTGATTTAAACCTTAAATCTTAATTTTCGATTAAGTATCAAAACTACCCCATGACAAAAAAAATAAAACTATCACTATTAAGCCTGTTATTCACCTTCTCTTTGGCCGCTCAAGAAGTTTCTTTTGAAGAGTATAATCCGCCATCAAGTTTAGTAGTTCCTGAAAATCCAGTATTCAGGGCGAAGTTCCCTTTTATAGATGTGCACAGTCATCAGAGAAACATGGGTTCTAAGGACTTAAAAAAATTAGCTTCCGAAATGGACATCATGAACATGGGTGCCATGGTAAATCTTAGTGGCGGAAGCGGAAAGTCAATAACTGACGCTTTTGTGAACATTAAAGCCAATGGAAACAATCGTTTTCTGGTTTTTGCCAATGTTAATTTTGGCGGAATCGGTACAGATGGCTGGGGAGAAAAAGCAGCAGCACAACTTGAGGCAGATGTCAAAGCAGGAGCAAGCGGATTAAAAATATTTAAAAACTTAGGGTTTTCTGTTAAAGACAATGAAGGGAACCGAGTCGCTGTTGATGACCCTCGAATTGATCCCGTCTGGGCGAAATGTGGAGAACTGGGGATTCCTGTTTTAATACATTCCGCAGACCCGAAGCAATTTTGGGAGCCATATGACGCCAATAATGAACGCTGGTTAGAGCTAAAAACACATCCAAGGAGGAAAAGAGATGAAAACAACCCTGTTCCCTGGGAAACGATAATTCAAGAGCAGCATAATATTTTCAAAAAGCATTCAAATACTACATTCATTGCTGCTCACATGGCTTGGTATGCCAACGACCTCAAATATCTTGGTGAATTGCTCGATGCTATGCCTAACATGATGGTTGAAATAGGCGCCGTAATTGCTGAATTAGGTAGACAGCCTAAAATGGCCAATTTATTTTTCGAAAAATACCAGGACCGTGTGTTGTTCGGTAAAGACTCCTACCAGCCTGCAGAGTACCCTACTTACTTCAGGGTCCTCGAATCTGGAGATGAATATTTCCCTTATTATAAAAAGTACCATGCTTATTGGAAAATGTACGGACTTGCTTTGCCTGACGAGGTGTTAAAGAAACTCTATTATAAAAATGCCATTCGCATTATTCCTGGAATTGACAGCTCACTATTTCCAAATTAATTCATAAACCAATTAAGTTGAGTTCGACTAATTCCCGATTCATCCCCAACATATGCTAGTACAGGGTAAATCACTTCATATACTACAACAGAGGGCCTATGTTTGTAGTATGAATAAGCAGGAATTACATAAAAGAAAAACCAAGATGAGAAATTGGCTACTAATCGCTGGTGTTTTTGTTGGGTTGCTTATTCTAGCCAACCAAGCCAAAGCGCAAAATGACGGCATCTTCATTTATGGAGAAATCCATACAATTGATGGAGACAAATATGAAGGCCCAATCCGTTGGGCAGGAGGAGAAACAGGCGCTGAAGTTTATTGGGTTGAGATGTTCAACGCAGTCAAAACTTCTAATGATTTTATGAAGTTCCTGTCAAAGTCAGACCAAGAAAACTTACCAAAACCATCAGGTTCTTCCTGGTTAGGACTAGATATTAGTTCTTTGAATATTTGGGAAGATCGGTACAGCCGTACAAATCATCAATTTGATACTCAGTTTGGGGATATAAAATCTATTGAGCCAAGTGGCAAACAAAGGGCTAGAATAACTTTAAAAAACGGAGTAATCCTTGAAGTTGATGGGTCAGTATTAACTTTCAACGCTCATAGATCGTAATTATAAAATCTATATTTAATTACCTTTACTGCCCGCGAAATATTCCGTTAAGACTTGAGAGTAAGAGATTTCATAAGCATTTATAAAGAAGATCCTTTGGTGCAATCCATTGGTGAACTGATAAGAACAAACGAAAACCAAACCTATCATCTCAAAGGGTTGGTCGGTAGTTTAGACGCTGTGTTGGCTGCAGCACTTTATCAAATAAACAAACAAACCAATTTGTTTGTAATGCATGACAAAGAAGAGGCAGCTTACTTTCACAATGACCTCCAAAATTTGATTGGTGAAAAAGAGGTGCTTCTATTTCCTACTTCATACAAACGTCCTTATCAGTTTGATCAGACCGAGAATGCGAACATTTTAATGCGCGCTGAAATTCTTAACAGGATAAACAACAAGGCTGCTACAGGCGAGCTAATTGTGACCTATCCAGAAGCATTGTCCGAAAAAGTAATTAATAAGAAGGCATTATCATCAAATACATTCACCGCTAAAGTCGGGGAAACAATAGACATTGAATTTTTGAGTGAGTTGCTACTCACTTATGATTTTGAAAAGACCGATTTTGTGTATGAAGCAGGTCAATTTTCTGTAAGAGGAGGGATTCTTGATGTATATTCATATGCACATGACTTACCATTTAGAATAGAATTGTTTGGAAATGAAGTAGAGAGCATTAGGTCTTTTGATCCCGTTTCACAACTTAGTGAAGCCAATGTTAAGGTCATTAATATCATTCCAAACGTGCAAACCAGGCTATTGGAAGAGAGCCGTCAGTCATTCTTAAGCTTTATACCGAATAACACAAAAATTTGGTTCAAAGACCACCAGCAATCCCTGGATGTAATAGAAAAATACTTCGACAAGGCACAGGCCAATTTTGATCAAGTGCTTTCTGTTACAGATGTGCAAATAGTGTTAAGTCCAGAGGCGCTTTTTGAAACTAGAAAGAGTTTTGAAGAGCGATTAACACCCTATGTAAAACTGGAATTTGGCAATCGTTTTTATGATAAAAATGCCAAGTTGTTCGAGTTCAGTGCTAAACCTCAAACATCATTCAGCAAGAATTTCGAGCTGATCGTTGAAAGCTTATCAGAGCTTCAAGCACAGGGAATGACAAATTTAATTTCTGCCGAATCATTGAATCAATTCAATAGGCTAGAAACAATCTTTGAAGAACTCGATCCAACAGTAAAGATTCAATCTCTAAATATTGGTTTAAGACAGGGCTTTATAGACGACCTTGTTAAAGTATCCTGTTATACTGACCACCAACTTTTTGATAGATTTCATCGGTATAAAACTAAAACCAAACACAGCAAGTCGAAAGCGCTTACTTTAAAAGAGCTGCGTTCTTTAAAGCCAGGGGACTATGTGACACATATCGACCATGGCGTAGGTCGGTTTGTTGGTATGGAAAAAAGAGAGGTAAAAGGCAATCAACAAGAGTCTATTCGCTTAATCTATCGTGATGACGATTTACTTTATATAAGCCTTCATGCTTTACACAAAATCTCAAAATATACCGGTAAAGAAGGGGTACCTCCAGCCATGAGTAAACTTGGGTCACAAGAATGGGAGAACAAGAAAAAACGTGCTAAAAAGCAGGTGCAAGACATTGCAAAAGATTTAATAAGCTTGTATGCCAAAAGGAAAAATGCTCCTGGCTTCGCTTATTCTTCAGATGGATTCATGCAGGCCGAGCTGGAATCTTCATTTATATACGAAGATACTCCCGACCAAGCGAAATCAACAGAAGATGTTAAGGCAGACATGGAACTTGCTCACCCAATGGACAGGCTAGTATGTGGTGATGTCGGGTTCGGTAAGACAGAAATTGCAATTAGGGCGGCATTCAAGGCCGTTGTAAATGGTAAACAAGTAGCAGTACTTGTGCCAACAACTATATTGGCCATGCAGCACTTTAGAACATTTAGTGAGCGGCTTGCTAACTTCCCTCTAAGGGTCGAATATATCAATCGTTTTAAAACTACAAAGCAGATTAAAGAGACGCTAGAACGCGTAAAAGAAGGTAAAACTGAAATCTTAATAGGCACACACCGCATTGTTAATAAGGACGTAAACTTTAAAGAACTTGGCTTATTAGTCATTGATGAGGAGCAAAAATTTGGAGTAAAGGTCAAAGACAGGCTAAAAGAAATGCGTGTAAACGTAGATGTGCTCACGCTTACAGCGACTCCAATTCCAAGAACATTGCACTTTTCATTAATGGGAGCGAGAGATTTAAGTGTTATCGCTACACCTCCACCCAATAGGCAACCTGTCACAACAGAAATACATCATTTTGATGAAACAGTTATTCGAGATGCCGTTAGCTTCGAACTAAGAAGAGGAGGACAAGTCTTCTTCGTCCATAATAGGATTCTAGACATAGAACAGGTCGGTAATATTATCTTAAAACTGGTTCCTGATGCTAGAATTGCCGTAGCACATGGCCAAATGGGTGGGCCTCAGCTCGAAAAAGTTATGATGAAATTTATTGAAGGCGAATTTGACGTCTTGGTTTCTACCAACATTATAGAATCAGGTTTGGACATTCCAAATGCCAATACAATTATCATCAACCGCGCAAACATGTTCGGATTATCTGACCTGCATCAAATGCGAGGAAGGGTTGGGCGTTCCAACCGAAAGGCTTTTTGCTACCTATTGACCCCGCCAACAATTGGTCTGAGTTCTGAATCACGAAAACGCCTCAGTGCCCTCGAAGAATTTTCTGATTTAGGTGATGGTTTTAAAGTGGCGATGCGTGATCTTGATATCCGTGGCGCAGGTAACTTATTAGGAGCAGAGCAAAGCGGTTTTATTTCAGACCTAGGATTTGAAATGTATCATAAAATTTTGGATGAAGCGGTTCAAGAACTGAAAGAGACTGAATTCAAGGACCTTTTCAAAAATGAACTATTAAAGGGTGTAAACGACATCGTTGTTCAAGATTGTATCATTGAGACTGACCTTGAAATATTAATTCCCGAGCAATACGTTACCAACATTTCTGAAAGACTCAGTCTCTATTCAAAACTAGACAGTATTAAGGAAGAAAGTGAGCTGAAAAGCTTTATAAAAAACGTCACAGATAGGTTTGGACCTATTCCTAGCGCTGTTAATGACCTTATCAAAACTGTAAGGCTACGTTGGCAAGCAGAAAGGCTTGGCTTTGAAAAAGTAGTGCTCAAAAACGAATTGATGAAATGCTATTTTGTGCCTTCAGACAATGAAAAATACTTCCAATCATCCATTTTCAGTAATGTTATTAAGTACGTTCAGGCAAATCCAAGAAAGTGTCAAATGAGGGAGTATAAAAAACGATTAATATTAACTATTGAGGAAGTATCAACAGTCGATATGGCTATTGAACTGCTAAGCCTGATGAGCTAGGATAATTGTTTAAGATGACCCTTGAAACGCTTAGGTATGCCGTTACTGCACCATGGATTAGGCCCAAGTCAAATTTAAAGGCCCTCATTTCCTCCTCATAAAGATCCATAAATTTACTATTGTCAACTTTTACAACTTCCTTCATTTGTCCAAAAACTTTGGTGCCTGTATTATCCAAAAAGGACTGTGCCAAATACACTTCTGAGATGTCTTGCACCTTTTTATTCCCTAAAAAAGTAAGTGACTGATTTAATTTAGCAACCTCCCAAGCTGATGAGTTCAAAAAACTTAGGTTAAAATTTATAGAAAAATCCAAAGTATCTCGAAACGCCCTGTCTGTTTTTAGCCAGTTATTGAGTGATTGCAAATCCTCTGAAATATTAGCTGAATCCACTAATAATTCTTCAAAGTTTTACCTATTTAACCAACAATGTTGTTAAAAGACACCTCTGCCTGACGTTCATTCAGTATGTTTTGGCGCCATTCAGTCAAGCCCATTCCCAAAATCACTGCAGTCACAATGGAAAAAAATTCAAAAAAATAGCCTCTGTTTTGGTTTGATCTTTTAGAAACTCATTAAATCCTTAAACTTTAAAGTTTGCCTCCTAGAAACATCTATCTCTTCTCCGCCTTTCATATATATTCTAAGGCTGCCACTAAACCATGGCTCGATTCTTTCAATCCATTTCAAATTTATAATCTGCTGCCTGTTCGCCCTAAAAAAGGTTTTGTCATCCAGCCGAGTTTCCAAATAATTTAAGGTCCGTGTTATCATAGGTTTAGAGTCTCCGAAATAAACAGTAGTATAATTCCCGCTCACTTCGAACAAACTAATATCAGTCAGCTGCACAAACCAACACCTTTCTCCATCCTTTACGAACACCTGATCCTCCAACGTCAACTTATTACCTTCCGAATCTCCGCGGTTCTTTTTCTCAACTTTCTCGAATACTTTGGAAATTGCCCCAGCCAAACGCTGCTTTTGAACAGGTTTTACCAAATAATCAAGCGCGTTATATTCAAATGCCTTTAATGCATGCTCATCATAAGCAGTGGAAAATATTACTTCCGGCACAGTCTCTAACTCTTCTAACAGGTCAAAGCCACTTTTACCAGGCATCTGAATATCAAGGAATATTAAATCAGGCTTTAATTCTCCCATTTTTTCGATGGCCTCGTCTACGCTAGCAGCCTCGCCAACAATTTGAATATTATCCAGCTCCTTAAGTAACCTTTTCAGTTCGTTACGAGCCAATCGAGAATCATCAATTACCATTGTTTTCATGAGAGCGGAATTTTAATTGTGGCACAAACCAATTTCTCATTCATATCTTCAACTGTTAAAAGGGCTTTTTCGCCATATAAAAGCCTCAATCTTTCGCGAGCATTTGTAATCCCTATTCCTTTTCGGCCATTAGATTTATTTATAATCTGCCCGGTGTTCTTTACAAAGATATTAAGGTAAGCATCTTTGACTTCCGATTCAATTAGGATTTCACCGCCTTTTGGTAAATCATTGATGCTGTGTTTAATCGCATTTTCAACTAAGGTCTGAATAATCATTGGTGGTAAACTTATCTCTAAAGACGCTTCTTGTAAGTGAATTCTAAAGTCCAACCTTTCTTCAAGCTGTATAGATTCTAACTTGAGATAATCTTCTACCACCTCCATTTCCTTTTCAAGCGTGACCTTCTCAAACTGATCAAATTGAACAGAAAACCTCAATAAATCAGATAAGTGCGTAATCATGTCGCGGGCTTTCTCTGAGTCCTCAATTACAAGTGACCTTATATTATTAAGGCTATTAAAGATGAAGTGTGGATTAATTTGTGATTTTAAGGCACTCAATTCAGCGTCTTTTACAGAGGCCTGTAGTTTCCACTTTTCTATTTCCACTTTTCTGTTTATGAGTAAAAACTGATAGGCAAAATAGAGGGCTGACCAACTAACATAGAATATAGAATACTGAGAAATAAAACTTGCCGCCATTCCAATCACTACACTCGGTGTGAATTTTTCCATGCTCATTTCATTCAGTTGCTGACCATCAACACCATTCATATTGGCCAGGTCCAATATTCCTTGTAAAACATCAGGGTTTGACTTAATGTATAGAACGAATGCAAGTATGATTGCTGCAAATGAGAGAATAGCAGTAATTGTCCCTTGAATAAGACTTGCTATAAATACTTTCGGAATCAGCTTAACAACTTTGAGGTCGACCCATTTTTTCTTTTTGACGTAACCTCGATATAAATGGCTACAGCCTACGCCTAGAAGCATTGTAACGAAATTCGCCAATAACAACGGCATTGCAGGAAGCACAAATGCCATCGCCAAATAATTCGTCAACATCAGCCCGCCCCAACCTGCAAATTGCAGGACCCAATATAATTGGTTCTTTTTCATAACATCAAAAGAACAAGTATCTAATCAAAAATAGGCACCCAGTTTTACTGAATGGTGAATTAATCTGATGAAACCACCATTAAGCTGATCAAACCAATCAACTCACCATAAAACAGGCATAAATTTGTCGTTTCCAACAAGATCAATAATGCTCATCAGGTAAAAATTGATTTGAGTTGTTTAATATTCTCGCTGTTCTGCAAAATAATCTGGGAACAAAAGACGTTTTGGGATTGAAATGGAATCGAGTTGATTTTGAATAAGTATTTAGATACGTGTATATTAGCGATTCGGAATACACCTAAACACCGAGACTAAAGATATTAATATGAAAAATATGTTGAGGCTTATGCGCATTTTTATGCTAGTCCTTATCTCTACAGCTTTATTATCTTCCTGTTCTATATTTAAGAAAAAGAATGGTCAAAGTACCATTACTGGCCTTGAATTTGGGAATGATGATAGTGATACACTTTTTGTTCCACAGGATGTGAGTGCTTTATTGAGCCCTCCTGGTATGGTCTTTATTCAAGGAGGAAGAACGGTTTTAGGATCTTTTGAGGAAGATTTGATGGGTTCAAGAGATAATATTGAGCGTACGGTGACTGTAAATTCATTTTATATGGATAAAACAGAAATAACCAACCTGAACTGGAAGGAATATGTTCACTTCGTCCAAAAAGACTCAACACAGCAATTTTATGAAACAACCCTACCAATTGATGAGGTTTGGTTTGGCGAGTTTTCATTTAACGATGCATATGCAGAAAATTACTACAGCAACCCCGCATTCAATAAATTCCCCGTTGTAGGTGTAACATGGGAGCAAGTTGCAGATTTTAGTACATGGCGAACTCAGTTCCTTAACGACCTGATCAGAAATGATGTCGGATTGAGTGATACCTTAAGTAAACAAGAATTAATAGAAAGAGGTGTTTCGATGCCAGAGTTTAGGCTGCCAAACGAAGCGGAGTGGGAATATGCTGCAAAAGCAACGGTAGGAACACAGTATTTAGACGAAAATGAAGAATACGGACGTGTATATCCATGGGATGGCAGAGGGGTTAGAAACCCGTACGGAAAAAAAAGGGGCGAAATGCTAGCCAACTTCAAACGTGGTAGAGGAGATTATGCAGGTATTGCAGGAACGGTCCAAAATGATGGAGATATAATTATTGCAGAAGTTGGTACCTACCCACCAAACGATTTTGGACTCTATAATATGGCCGCCAATGTGAGTGAGTGGGTATATGATATTTATCGTCCACTCTCATACCAAGATGTTGATGATTTAAACCCAATTAGAAAAAATGATACTGGTGATGGACAAGACATTTATGGGTACAAATGGAAAGATGATGACGTCAAAAAAGAAATTCAAGTTACAGACTCGAGAGAATCATTTCGTTCATTGGTAAATGATAGATTAAGGGTTTACAAAGGAGGTTCTTGGAAGGATTTAGCTTATTGGATGTCTCCTGGAACCAGAAGGTTCTTAACACAAGATAACGCAAGTAATTCAGTAGGATTTAGATGTGCCATGATTTCAATCGGTGCGGGTGAGTTGGACAATGGACCAGGGTTCGTTGGTCGAATTCTAGGAAAAGAGTGATCTTACTTAACGATATTTAATGCTAAAAGGGCCTCGATTAGAGGCTTTTTTATTTAGCAGCAGCCAAAAGTGCAACGCTAACGGACAATGCTCCAGCCCTCCAAAGCGGCGTAGCGGCGGCGATTAATGTAGCTCCCGTTGTAAGTACATCATCAACCAAAAGCACTCTTTTGCCCAAAAACTCGTCTGTTTTTTGAACATGAAAAATTCCATCGACATTTTTCCACCTTTCAATTCTGCTCTTATTGGTTTGTGTCTCGCTGGCCGCACTTCTAATCAAGCTACTCACATTCACAGCAATGCCAAGCGATCTCATAAGTCCCTCGCTGAAAGCCTCACTTTGATTATATCCTCTGCTGCGTAATTTCGTTTTGTGCAAAGGAATGGGAATAATCATATCAAATTCATCACTAAAGCCTTCCAACGCCAACTCTTTACCGTACCAAGTGCCCAGCTTAATTCCTAATTCTCGTTTGTAATTGTATTTTAATTCATGCAATAGCCTTTGAACAATTCCTTTTTTTTGAAAGAACAGGTAAACCAATACATGCTCAAAGTTTACTATTCCTGAAAACTTCATTTCAAACTCAGGAATAGCAATCAAGTGATTGTCTGTCTTAGGTAACTCAATTAAACATTTAACGCATAAATCATCCAAGCCCTTAGTCAAAGGATCGTCACAGGCCAAGCAAACCCGAGGAAAAAACAACGAAATAAAATCTTTAATCATCGGTACTCGATTATTATTTCAAACACTCATATATTTGGCATTAAATTTTTTAATTATGAGTATCGTCACTGAATTTAACGATTATAGAGAAAGGATGAATGAAAAAGTCCTTCAGGAAAAGAATACTGTCCTTAAAAGGCTCTTTAACCTAGATACTAATGCTTTTTCAAAAGGTGCGCTAGATGTCCAAACCAAGGAATTAATTGGCTTATCAACATCAATGGTACTTCGTTGTGACGACTGTATCAAATACCATTTAGGGAAGTGTTTCGAAATAGGAATTGCCAAAGAACAAGTTTTTGAAGTCTTTTCGATTGCCAATTTAATTGGCGGCACCGTTGTGATCCCGCACTTAAGAAAGGCTGTTGAATATTGGGAAGTGCTTGAAAATGATCAATAAGCGTGTATAAAAAGGACCTGGATTTACAAAAGGCGTGGGTTAAGATGCTGATGTTTATAAAAGAGCAAGTTGGGAAAAGACCCAAGGATCTAAACGCTGTTTTGTTTCTAATTGGTGTTCAAGAGCTCGGTTCAGGAAGACAACTTTTTACCAAAGAAGAAAAGCAAGATTTGATGCACATCGCAGTTTGCAAGGTTTTGAGTTTATCAGGCTTCTACAAGCTTGAAGGTTTGGATAGTGATGGGTGGCCGCATTGGATAGCGACCAAAAACTTGCCTCATTTTGACCTGCTAGAGCAAGAAAAACTATTAAAATCACATGTCATAGAGTATTTTGAAAAGGAATATGCATTAAATTTTTCGATATGAAAATCATCTCTTATAACCTGAATGGCATACGTGCCGCAATGAAAAAGGACCTCGTTGGTTGGCTTCAAAATGAAGCTCCTGATGTATTGTGTTTACAAGAGCTCAAAGCTTTGCCCGAGCAATTTGACCAAACACCTTTTCAAGACTTAGGCTATGAATGTTATTTCATGCCGGCCCAAAAAAAGGGGTACAGTGGAGTTGCAATTTTTACAAAGATCAAACCAAACCATGTCGAATACGGTTGTGGCAATGAATTATACGATTTTGAAGGGCGTGTAATAAGAGTAGATTTTGATGATGTTTCTGTAATGAGTGTTTATATGCCCTCAGGTACAAGCGGAGACATTCGTCAAGACTTTAAGTACGAATGGTTAGACTTCTTTCAAGGGTATGTGGATGGAATAAAAAAGACCATTCCAAACATTGTAATAAGCGGTGATTATAATATTGCTCACCACGCCATTGACATTCATAACCCTGTATCTAATAAAAACTCTTCCGGATTCTTACCTGAGGAAAGAGAATGGCTAACCAAGTACATTGAATCAGGGTTTTTAGATACTTTCAGGCATTTTAATCAAGCTCCTCATCATTATTCTTGGTGGAGTTATCGCGCTAATTCTAGATCAAATAATAAAGGTTGGCGCATTGATTATAATATGGCCAGTGCTGCTTTATCCGATCGGCTAGTTGGTGCTAGTATTTTACCTGATGCAATTCACTCCGATCATTGCCCCATTCTTTTAGAAATTAAATGATTATAGTCGTATATTTCTCCATTAGTCCATTGTTTTACAATCAAATATGAGTTTTACTCGTATTAGTAATGTGGCAAATATTAGAATATGACTCATCAAGAATCCAATAGAAAATTAAAGGATCAATTAAGAGGGTTCAAAAAGAAGTATTACAAGAATAAGATGCTTAAAGGGAGCATTTTATTTACTGCATTCGTATTAATCAGTTTTCTCCTGATAAACAGCCTTGAGTTTTCTGCTCGACTAAATTCTAGCGGCAGGGCATTGTTGCTTTTTGGTTACTTGGCGCTTGTATTAAGTGGATTTTACCATTTTATCGGCCGGTACATTTGGCTGTTAACAAACAACAGCAAACAGATATCAAATGAGGAAGCAGCCCTTCAAATTGGTAAGTTTTTTCCAAAAATATCTGACAAACTTCTGAATATCATTCAGTTAGAAAAATTAAGCGGGGTCGAAAATGAACTTCTTTTAGCCAGTATTCTTCAAAAAAGTAATGAAATTCAAGAAATTCCCTTTACAGGGGCCATAGATTATGGCAAAAACAGAAAATTCTTAAAATATGCCATTGGACCTGTAGCCATTATTATTTTACTTTTCCTTTTCCTTCCACAGTTTCTTACGGAAAGCTCAACAAGAATTATCAAATACAATCGCAATTTTATTCCTGAAGCACCATTTAGGTTTGAATTGGAAAACGATGAACTAAAAGGGTTCAAAGGAGAAAATTACACTGTTAAGATCAAAACAGAGGGAGTTTCTTCTCCTGAGTCACTTTATATATGGCTTAATAATAGAAAGCTCAAAGCGACCAAAACAGCTCCTAATTCTTTTGAATATACATTTAACCGTGTTCAAGCAGGTTTAGAATTCATGCTCGAAGCAGAAAATATTCAATCTGGTAGTTTCGAGCTGTCTATTGTTGAAAGGCCAAGTATTGGCTTGTTTAATATTGATATTAACTATCCCAGCTACCTAAACAAAGCCAGTGAATTAATACAGAACAGTGGTAACATGACGATTCCTGAAGGCTCAACTGTAACCTGGGAATTTGAGACCAATAGCACGAATAATCTTTATCTAAATTTCAAAGCGCTTAAATCGACTGAAAACGTTGAAAAAAGCAATGATAACCTTTTCAGTTTCAAAAATAAATTCAAAGAATCCACTCCATACAGTATTCAATTAGAAAATGAGCACAGTCAAAATAAAGACTCCTTATTGTTCAATATTGAGGTTATCAAAGATCAGTTTCCAAAAATTACATTTGATCATTATCAAGATACCGTTCTATTCCAATCAATTGTATTGGGTGGTAATATTTCAGACGATTATGGGTTCTCAAACCTTGACTTTTATTATAAATATGAGAACGAGGATGCTTACCAAGCTCTAGATTTGGATTTCAATAGTAACCTTACTAACCAAAGTTATTATAACGTTTTCTCTCTGGATTCATCAAAAATCCAAGCAGGTTCAGAAATATCATATTATATGCAAGTTTCTGATAATGATGGTGTTAACGGACAAAAATCAAGTAAAACAGGTGTGTATTCTTTTAAAATTCCATCAAAAGAAGCCATTGAGGAAGAGATTGATGCCACTTCAAAAGAGGTTCAAAATAAAATTGATGAGACCTTAAAAAGTGCTAAAGAATTGAATGAAAAAATACAGGAAGCCGATGAAAGGCTTAAAACTAAAAAGGAGCTTGATTGGCAAGATGAAAAGCTAATGCAAGACATACTTAAGCAAAAAGAAGAGATCCAGAAAAAACTCGAAGAACTGAACAAAGAGAATAAGCTAAACAGTATCAAACAAGAGCAGTTCAGCCCGCAAAGTGAAGAATTGAAGGCTAAGGTCGATCAGTTACAAAAGTTAATGGAAGAGCTGCTGGATGATGAGACCCGTGCACTTTATGAAGAGCTAAAGGAACTACTCGAAAACAAAGAAGACATACAGAACTTTAGAGAGAACATCGAAGACCTTCAGAACCAAGAACAGGGTGTAGAAGAAGAAATCGAAAGGGCATTAGAGTTGTTCAAAAAATTACAATTTGACCAAAAGCTTGAAGAGGGCCTAAAAGACCTAGAAAAAGAAATCAAGGACCAGGAGGGTTTGCTCGAAGAGACGGAGGACAGGAAAAACAAAACAGACGATTTAAGTGACAAGCAAGAACAAGAAAAGGAAGACCTTGAAAAATTGGAAGAAAAACTGGATGAACTTAATGAACTTAATAAAGACAGAGAGAACCCAGACGCTCTACCAGAAGATTTAAAAGAAAATTTTGAGGACATTAAACAAGACCAAGAAAATTCCAAAGAACAGCTCAAAAACAACAAGCGCAACCAGTCCAAAAAATCTCAACAAGGGGCGGTTGAGAAAATGAAAAAAATGCAAAAAAGCCTCCAGTCGATGCAAAGCAGCGCTCAAGAATCACAAATGCAGGAAAACCTTCAGAACCTCAGGGACCTGGTTGATAACCTTGTTACACTTTCCTTTAATCAAGAAGACCTGATGAATGAGTTCAAGTCAATACGTCAAAGTGATCCTCGATTCAATGAGTTATCACAGCAACAGCTCAAGCTCAAGGACGATTCCAGGATTGTTCAAGACAGCCTGGTCTCCTTATCGAAAAGAGTATTTCAAATTTCATCATTCGTCATGAGAGAGCTATCAGAGATGAACCGACAAATGGATGGAAGTCTAGACGATCTAAAAGAAAAAAGAATATCACAAGCAACTGGAAAACAACAGTTTACAATGACTTCTATCAATAACTTAGCACTACTTTTAGATGATGTCTTACAGCAAATGCAAGAGCAAATGGCTCAAATGCAAGGACAAGGTAAGGGCAAGGATGGCAAAAATTCACCACAACCAGGAAACCTAGGAGAACTCCAAAAACAACTCAGTGAGCAGATTGGTGAGCTTAAAAAGAGCGGGAAAACAGGACGTGCGCTTTCTGAAGAGTTGGCAAAATTAGCTGCGCAACAAGAACGACTTAGAAAAGCACTTGAAAATTTTGAAACAGGTGCTGATGGGGATAAATTGGGAGATAAAATTGATCAACTTGCCAAAGAAATGGAAAAAAACGAGGTTGACTTGATTAACAAAAACATTACTGACCAAACCATAGACAGGCAACAAGAAATACTTACGCGACTCTTGGATGCAGAAAACTCCATGCAAGAACGTGGTGAGGAAGAGAAAAGGAAAGCAAAGACAGCATTTGATTATGAGTTGTCTGTACCACAATCTCTCAATGATTATTTAAAAGCAAAAGAGAAAGAAATTGAGCTATTGAAAACTATCCCTGCCAAACTAAATCCATATTACAAAAAGGAGACAAATAAGTATTTTAAAAAAATCAAACAGCAGAACTAAGACGTTAATGAATAATATAAGCATAGAAATTCCATCCTTGATGGAGAACATTAGAATCGTAGAGAGTTTTGTAGACAATACAAAAGAAAAGTACGAGCTGACAGATGATGTCTATGGAAACATAATGGTGGCTGTAATAGAGTCAGTTAATAACGCTATCGTGCATGGCAATCAATCGGACAAAGAAAAGAATGTACAACTAAGCGCAACTTTCAATACTAATAACATTCAATTTAAAATAACTGACGAAGGACCTGGGTTTGATTCCAGCATATTACCTGATCCCACCTCACCAGAAAATTTAGAGAAAACCGGCGGAAGGGGAATTTTCCTTATGAAACACCTGTCTGATGAGGTAGCTTTTGAACATGAGGGCCGCCAGGTCGTCCTCACCTTTTATTTAGACTAAATGAGTAAAATTAATTTCTTCAATGAAGACATTGATTTTGTTTTAGAGAATCCTGAAGAGATAAACAACTGGATTACTCAGGTTATTGAAGATAACTCATTTACTATCAATCAGTTAAACTATATTATTTGTTCTGACAACTATTTATTAGAAATCAATCGTAGCTACCTTTCACACGACACGCTCACCGACATTATCACTTTCGACAATAGTGACGAAGACAATACCGTAGAAGCAGATATATTCATCTCATTGGAAAGAGTCAAAGAAAACTCTGAACAATTGAAGACAGACATCACCACAGAATTCAATCGCGTCCTTATTCATGGTGTCTTACACTTAATCGGTTGGAATGACAAAACCCAAGAAGACAAGGCCGAAATGAGAGAAAAAGAAGAAGCCTGCCTATCTTTGCTGCGAATTTGAAAATGGTAATGTTTCACGTGGAACATTTACACTACTTTACAAAACGTTTCACGTGGAACACCAATAATTATGCAGCAAGAATATGACGTAATAGTGGTAGGTGCCGGACATGCCGGTTGTGAAGCAGCGCATGCTGCCGCCACCATGGGATCCAAAGTAATGCTCATCACGATGAACATGAACACGATTGCACAAATGTCCTGCAATCCTGCCATGGGTGGTGTTGCCAAAGGGCAAATCGTAAGAGAGATTGATGCACTCGGTGGTCTGTCAGGAATCATAACAGACAAATCGATGATCCAGTTCAGGATGCTCAACAAATCGAAAGGACCAGCAATGTGGAGTCCAAGGACCCAAAACGATCGCATGCGATTTTCCGAAGAATGGCGATTAGGTTTAGAGGCTAATAAGAATGTCGACTTTTGGCAAGAGATGGTCAACGGGCTTCTTATTGAAGAGGACAGGGTGGTTGGTGTTACCACTGGAATGGGGATAGAATTCAAAGCCAAATCTGTGATACTTACAAATGGTACTTTTCTGAATGGACTCATTCATATTGGGGAAAAGCAATTTGGAGGCGGGCGAACAGGCGAAGCGGCTGCAAAAGGAATAACAGAGCAATTAGTAGCGCTGGGTTTTGAGTCTGGGAGAATGAAGACAGGAACTCCACCAAGGGTTGATGGTCGCTCACTCGACTACTCAAAAATGGAGGAACAAAAGGGTGATGAAAACCCTGTTAAATTCTCTTATTCGAATGAAACTTCAATCCTAAAAAAACAAAGGAGCTGCTATATCACCTATACCAACCCAGAAGTTCATGCGATTCTAGAAACAGGGTTTCAACAATCTCCAATGTTCAATGGACGTATAAAAGGGCTTGGTCCAAGGTACTGTCCATCAATAGAGGATAAAATTAACAGGTTTGCAGAGCGAACAAGACATCAAATATTTGTAGAACCAGAAGGCTGGAACACCATAGAAATATACGTCAATGGTTTCTCTACATCGCTTCCCGAAGATGTACAAATTAAGGCTTTGAGAAAGATACCTGGATTCGAAAACGCTAAAATGTTCAGGCCTGGTTATGCCATAGAGTATGACTTCTTTCAACCGACCCAGCTCAGCTCGACACTCGAAACTAAACGAATTCAAAATCTCTACTTTGCTGGTCAAATAAACGGGACAACAGGCTACGAAGAAGCGGCCTCGCAAGGGTTAATGGCAGGCATTAATGCACACTTGAAAAACAATAGCAAACCTCCATTCATACTCAATAGATCCGATGCATACATCGGCGTTTTAATTGATGACCTTATAAATAAAGGTACAGACGAACCCTATAGAATGTTCACCTCTCGGGCTGAATATCGCCTGTTGCTGCGACAGGATAATGCAGACATTAGACTTACAAAAATAGGGCACGATATAGGACTAGCCTCAGCCGAACGACTAACAAAAACGCAGCACAAGATTGACAATACCGCGAGACTCATTAATGACTTAAGGCAAAAAAAGATCAAGCCCATTGAAGCCAACCCCTCATTAGAATCATTGGGAACAGCAGCTATAAAAGAAACTACTACCTTTTCAAAATTATTAAAAAGACCACAGATCCATATCTCAGACCTAAGCAGTTTTAGTGAAGAAATCGCCCATTACCTGGATACGTTTCAAGCAGACGAATTAGAGCAAGCTGATATTCTTTTTAAATACGAAGACTACATTGATAAAGAACAGCAGCTCGCTGATAAGGTCAAAAGTCTTGAAGATTTTGAAATAAGATCAGCCTTTGATTATCACGCAATACCCGCTTTGTCTTCTGAAGCAAAAGAAAAATTTAATAATATAAAGCCATTAACAATTGGTCAAGCATCAAGAATTAGTGGTGTTTCACCGGCAGATATTTCTGTTTTAATGGTTTACTTAGGAAGGTAATGCTGGCCTCTATTTCTAATTGCCCAATCTGTGAATCAACTGATCAGACCCACCAACTCGATTGTAAAGATAATCTTGTCAGTGGTGAGGTATTTTCGATTCAAAAATGCTCAAACTGTGGTTTTCAATTTACCAATCCACGTCCTTCAAAGGAAAAAATTGCAAAATACTATAAATCAGATAGTTATGTAAGTCACAGTAACAAATCGAACTCTCTAATCAATCTTATCTATAGGTTAGTTAGAAAGTACACGCTGTACCACAAACTTCAGATGATCAACAGGTTCGCTACCCAAGGTAGCCTGCTCGATTATGGGTGTGGAACAGGCCATTTAGTCAATTATGCATTATCGAAAGGTTGGCAAGTGACAGGTGTGGAACCAGACCCAGATGCTCGCAAAATTGCTGCTGCGTCAATTGGTGAAAAAAACGTTTTCGCTTCAATGGATGCGCTGAAGGACAAGGTATTTAATGTGGTCACACTCTTCCATGTATTAGAGCATATTCATGACTTAATCCCAACAGTTAAAAAATTAGTTGAATCATTATCAGATCAAGGAATTCTTATTGTTGCTGTACCAAACCATAATTCCTACGATGCACAAAAGTACAAAGCTGATTGGGCAGCTTATGATGTGCCTAGACACTTATATCATTTTGACAGTAACTCTGTTTCAAGCCTTGCAAAAAAAAATGGTCTAAAAGTTGTAGCACAGCTTCCTATGCATTTTGATAGTTACTATGTTAGCTTATTGACAGAAAAGAACCAGGAGAACAAATTTTATCCATTAGCCGGAATGTACAACGGCTTTGTTTCAAATATTAAAGCAAAAAGTACCAAAGAGTATTCGAGCTTAATCTACGTCCTACAGAAGAAATGAAAATAACTGTTAAGCACATTTTTACCATTCTTTTATTGCTGTTCATCTACAGCTGTGCTAGGATTTCTTCTCCAAAAGGAGGCCCCGTAGACGAAATTCCCCCAACACTTATCGCATCACTGCCGGATAGCGCACAAATCAACTACAAGGGTAATTCAGTGTCATTGACCTTTGATGAATGGATCAAACCCAATAGCATAGAATCTAACCTTATCATTACCCCAAGCATAGAGGGTGGATTCAAAACCAAGGTGAATAAGAAGTCCATATCATTAACATTTAAAGAGGCCTTTTTAGATAGTACAACCTATACCTTCAATTTCGGAAATACCATTCAGGACATTACAAATAACAACTCCCCGCCTAACCTAAGACTGAGTTTTTCAACAGGGCCATACATCGATTCGTTAGAAGTATCAGGTCACATTGTGGACTTGTATACGCAAGACCCTGCTGAAAATACTCTTATATCTCTTTATGCACTTGATGATACATTAGACATTACAACAGGTAAGGCCTCCTATTTTGCAAAGACAGATACTGCTGGTTATTTTAAACTGACCAATCTTCCTTATAATAAATACCTCATATATGCCTGTTTAGATAAGAATAACAATTTAAAAGTTGAAACCGACTCAGAGGCCTATGGTTTTTATCTTGACACCCTGGACCTTACGAATAACATTACAGACGTAGATTTTTCAATTCAAAGGCTCAACCTTAAAAAACTCGGTATACTCAGTAGGCGGCCCTATGGAAAATACTTTGATATTGGATTTAATAAACCAATCACTGATTTCAATATAAGGTCATACCCAAACGATGAAACGCTCTATTTTCATCAGGATGAACCCGATAATATCAGATTATACAATATGAATAATATAACTGGTGATACTGCACAGCTCATTATCACAGCTTATGACTCTTTACAAACTGAAATAATAGACACGGTTTCCTATTATTTTATTGATTCAAAAATCAAACCCGATCTCTTTACTTATCAAATGTCACCCTCCCAAATGGAGGTCCCAGTAGAAAGTAAAATTGAACTTCTTTTCAATAAGCCTGTTACCTCGATTAACCTTGATAGTATTTATTATCAATTAGACTCTATTAATCAGCTTAACCTTATCGATTCAGTACTCAATTGGAACAGCAATAAAACAAGTGTGAGTTGGGACCTTAATTATTTAGACAACTTTCGACAGAACAAAACCGCACAGCTAAACATTAAATCTGCGGCTTTCATTTCTGTTGAGAATGATTCAAGTGCTCAAAATTTAAAAAGGTTTAATCTTTCCTCACTTCAAGAATCAGCACTAATTAGCGGAAAAGTAGAAACGAACGCTCCATCGTTCATTGTTCAATTAGTAGACGCCACAGCAATGAAAGTAGTATCCGAAGTTTTTAACCAAAAGGATTTCAGTTTCAGGTATGTAAATGCGGGTAAATACTTTATAAGGTTAGTCATTGATGATAATAATAATGGAGTTTGGGACATTGGTAACATACTTACTAAAACAGCACCGGAACCGCTGCAATATTATTATGATGACTTCAATAAAACTAAAATGATAACCATCAGAAAAAACTGGGAAATGACTGATCTCAACATTATTTACACCGTTGACAACTGACCTTTAGCTGTTAATAACTATAAGGTATAACATATCGTTTATCAACACTTACCCACATCACTTCTAAGCAAGAAGCCATTTGTGTAAAACTTTAGCATTTATAACCAAATTGTCCAAACCCTATCCACACTTAACCAGTAAAAATATATTATCCACAAAATCATTACTTTATCAAAAAAATTAATTAAATATTTGATAATCAATGATTTATAAGTTAATAAGATGTGGATAAACATAGAATAGACAAACAATGAATCAACATTATTATAATTGAGTCCTATTTTTAAGGTTATTAACATATCCACACTCCTAATAGATAATAGTGATTCTTATTAATTAATTACCTTTAATAATAGGGCTGTTAATAATGTGTATAAATATGAAAGATCTGGTTGTTATATTTTTGATTGCTTTCGTCTCTACGGGAACGGTTTTGGCCCAATCTTCAGATGCCGTAAATCTTGCGGATGAGTATTACAGAATGGGTGATTTTGAAAAAGCCCAAGTCGAGTATAAAAAACTGGCACGGAACAGAAAGAATATTCCACGGATTCACGAGAATTATTTTAAGCTGCTTTTGACTGTTCAAGCATTTGATGATGCGGAAAAATATATGAAAGGTGTTTTGCGTCAGAACCCAAGTAACTTTATTTATAATGTGGATTATGGTTTACTCTTTCAAGCAAAAAATGAACAAAAGAAAGCGGATAAGATTTTTGATGACATAATCACTAAGGTCGCCAAGGATGCTAAATCGAAAAACCAATCCAACCCAATTAGAATATTAGCACAAACATTTTTTTCTAATAATTTGAGAGAACAAGCATTAGTAGCCTATGAAGAGGGTAGAAAGGCTTTAGGCAAACCAGAATTATTTTCCTTGGAATTGGCTAATGCCTACAGGTTGATGAATCAGAAACAACCAATGATCAAGGAGTATTTGACTTTTGCAAAGTACCAACCTCAAAATTTGAATTATATCAAAAATTCGTTTCAAAGAATTCTTTTAGAACCTGAGGATTTGGACACTTTAGAAATCATTTTATATGATAATATTCAAATAGACGGAGGAAACCCTATTTATAATGAACTTTTGGTTTGGACACATTTACAACAAAAGAACTTTGTTGCAGCGTTGAGGCAGGCTAGGGCATTGGATTTAAGAACCCAAAACACAGGTGAAAACATTGTTAATGTAGGGATGATCGCTTACAGGAATGGTGATTATAAATCGGCACAAAAAGCCTTTAATTATATCATTAACGAATTCAAAGAAAGCCCCAGTTTGAACCTGGCAATGAAGTATTCTTTGTTGGCGGAAGAAGAAGTGGTTAAAACAACATATCCGATAGACAGCGCAGCTGTAAGAGGATTGATTTCGAAGTACGATGTGTTTAGACAAAATTCCAGGGATGTCTTCACTGTCTTGGATGCGCAAAGAAGAACCGCATTGCTGTATGCATTTCAATTAGGAGAAATCCCAAAAGCGATAGAAGTCCTTGATGATTTGGTAAAACAACCAATTGGGAAACACCAGGTAATGGCGCAAGCAAAAATGGATTTAGCCGATATCTATTTGTTAAACGAAGAACCTTGGGAATCAATTCTGCTTTATGCACAGGTGGAAAAAATGTTCAAGGACGAACCGTTGGGTTATACTGCAAAACTAAAAAGCGCTAAACTGTCCTATTTCAAAGGGGAGTTTGAATTGGCGCAAGGGCACTTGGACATTCTAAAATTGGCGACCTCTAGAGAAATTGCCAATGATGCTTTGGACTTGAGCATACTCATCAAGAACAATACGGTTTTTGATTCCACGGATGTAGTCATGAAGGAATATGCGAATATTGAATTACTGCTATTTCAAAACCAAACGGCTTTAGCCTTGACAGCGATGGATACTATGCTAGTGCGGTATCCTAGCCATTCAATTTTAGATGAAGTCTATTATTTGAAAGCACAGACATCAAGGAAACTAGGTGATTTTGATGGGGCTTTATTTTCCTTAAATAAAATCAATGAAGGTTTTTACTTCGAAATCCTTGGGGATGATGCGCTTTTTATGACCGCACTTATTCATGAGGAAGACCTTCAGGACAAAGAGAAGGCCATGGAGCTCTATACTGAAATACTCAAAAAATTCCCCGGCAGTATTTACGTGGCAGAATCCCGAAACCGGTTTAGAGAATTGCGCGGGGATTTTTAACCAAAACTTAATGTCATAACGATGAGGCAGTAAGAAGTAATCTGTCTAATCAAATACCAATTCTACACCTACCCTCAGAGCAAATGGTATAGACGTATTTAACTCTAACGTTTTTTTCAACACTCACCCTACTTAATAATATCAACGCTTTAGAGAGCCTTAAAATCCTTTGTTTGATTAACACTCAAAACATAAAATAGTAGCCTGTTTAAAATAAACGGTATCGTCATTCCCAGCCTGCCTTTGCCGAAGCGGCTACGCGCAGGCAGGCTCGAATGGCGACCTCAAATGGTTTACGAGTACTTTAAATGATCATATTTTAATGAAAACGGGAAGAGCTATAGAAATTCCCACGTAAGTGGGAATGACGAAAAAAACTAACGTTATCTATAATCTGTCCAACCATAGCAGACAGCCTGATTTTTTATGAAAATAATCTATAAAGCGCTATTATGTGCTGATCGAAAAATTAACTTCCATTACCCATTACCCATTACCCATTACCCATTACCCATTACCCA
>Ga0209223_10001021_pt1 | contig 31393 bp, 25 predicted proteins | sample COG_06_FD_184750 | JGI IMG/M metagenome (GOLD analysis project Ga0209223, IMG submission 184750) | Pelagic Microbial community sample from North Sea - COGITO 998_met_06 (SPAdes) (version 2) | ecosystem: Environmental > Aquatic > Marine > Neritic zone/Coastal water | place: Helgoland, sampling...
AGTTTGTAATTGTACTTTCGTTAATTCAATCATCTCTCTTGTTTTTTAGATTTGTATTTGCATACTTCTAAGATAATAATTGAGATGATTCTTTTTTTAGAGACACACTTTTGTGGTCGGTATCAATTTTAATTCCTATTGTTAATGGAATTACCTCTGGGAATTGGATATGGAAAACCTTTTTAGCATCACAACAAGAAATATTTTTAGTAGATGTCTTATGGTTTTTTTTGTCAATAGTATCATTCACCATAGTATGTAATTTGAAACCTAGAATTATTACATCTTCCAACAAGAAAATTGTTGAGAAAGCAATTAAAAAGTTAATTTGAAGATTTTTTAAAAGAAAGATCATTTTTTTAGACAACAAAAAAGGCCATCTGTTTGACAGACGGCCTTGTATAATCTCTAGAAGATTAAATTAACTTCTTATTTGCCCATTCCCTCTTACAATCCATTTGTAAGTAGTGATTTCTTCTAATGCCATTGGGCCACGAGCATGCAGTTTTTGAGTGCTAATTCCAATTTCTGCACCCAGTCCAAATTGCGCACCGTCTGTAAATGCAGTTGAGCTGTTGGCATATACTGCTGCGGCATCCACATTGTTTAAATAATTTTCAATCACGGCCTCGTCTTCTGCAACAATAGCTTCACTGTGCCTAGAGCTATAATCAGCAATATGACTCACAGCTTCATTTAAATCAGAAACTGTTTTTATAGACATTTTATTCGACAAAAACTCTGTTCCAAAATGTGTTTCATCTGCCATGTGTAGCAAATTTTTTGGGTACGAACCTTTGATGCTTTCATACGCTTTTTCATCTGCATAGATTTCCGTTTCTTTCGCAATCAATGCATTGGTAATGGTAGTCAAATCAGACAATCTGTTTTCATGGATCAATAAACAGTCTAAAGCATTACAAACACTAACTCTTCTAGTTTTTGCGTTGACAACAATGTTCTTTCCTTTTTCAATATCTCCACTGGCATCAAAATAAGTGTGTACAATTCCTGCTCCCGTTTCAATAACTGGAACTTTGGCATTGTCTCTCACAAAGTTGATCAAACCTTGACTTCCTCTTGGGATTATCAAATCAACATATTCCGTGGCAGTTAACATGTCTGCTGTTGCTTGACGGTCTGTTGGTAAAAGCGTTACGACATCTGTGTTGATATTGTGCCTTTCTAAAATTTCTTTTATAATTCCTACAATCACTTTGTTAGAAAATTCAGCATCGCTTCCTCCTTTTAAAATACAAGCATTTTGAGTTTTAAAACATAGAGAAAAAACATCGAAAGACACGTTTGGACGCGCTTCATAAATGATTCCAATAACTCCCATCGGTACGCGTACCTTTGAGATTTTCAAACCATTTTCCAATTCTTTTTTTGATAAGATTTCTCCTACAGAACTTGTTAAATTAGAAACATTGATAATGTCTTGAGCGATTCCTTGTATTCTTTCTTCAGATAGTAACAAACGATCGTATTTAGGATCGTTTTTGTCCATTCTGTCTAAATCTTTTTGATTTTCAATTAAGATTTGTTCTGTTCTAGTGACTGCTAATTCGGCAAGCTCTTTTAGAACGGTATTTATAGTATCAGCAGATAATGAAACTAATTCTCTACTGGCTTTTTTTACGGCTTTAAAAGTATCTTGTGTGTTCATTTTAATTGTTTTTATGCAATAAATTGCGGGTGAGTTTTGTGTAACTCAAGATTAATTCAAGAAAAGATAATTGTAATGTACTAAGGCATTATGATCTCTTTCTCCTATATATGAATTGGCCTCTTCGGAATCGTATGCAACTTTTCCTAAGCCAATATTGTTTTTTTCTTCATCAAAAATGTTGATAACGTCTCCTTTTTTAAAAGAGCCCTCAATAGCCACCACCCCAACGGGAAGTACGCTACTAGCATTGGAAGATAACAAAGCTTCTTTTGCTCCTTTGTTGATGATAATTTTAGCTTCGCTAAAATCACCAGCTTGGGCTACCCATTTTTTGATAGGCGAAGTATTTGTCTTCGCAGCTTTAAAAAAGGTCCCTGTTTCTTTTTGTAATAATGCTTTTACAATATTGTTTTTGTTTCCATTTCCAATATAAACATCAATACCAAGACTAGCTATTTGTTTGGCAGTATTCGCTTTGGTAAGCATTCCACCACGACCAAATTCTGATTTTACATCTGAAATAGAGTCCTCTAAATCTGCGGTTTCGTCTTTGTATTCTTTGATCAATTCAGCTCCTGGTTCATTAGGATGTGCTGTGTAAATGCCGTCTACATTGGAAAGTAATATCAGGCTTTCTACTGAAATCATAGAGGCTACCAATCCAGATAATTCATCATTATCTGTAAACATTAATTCTGTGATAGAAACCACATCATTTTCATTGATAATTGGTGTTACATTGTTTTCCAACAACGCCTCCAAACAGTTTTTGATGTTTAAATAATGTTGACGTGTTCTAAAAGATTCTTTGGTAACCAATACCTGAGAGCAAAGAAGATTATGGCTGATAAATTCTTTGTTATAAATCCCCATCAATTCTATCTGACCAATAGAAGCTAAAACTTGACGTCTGCTAACAGCATTTGAGCTTTGTATATTGGCAATACTTCTTCCAGCTGCCACAGCTCCAGAAGAAACCAAAATAACCTGAAACCCCGCTTTTTTTAAATCAGCCACTTGTGCTACAATATGAGCAATACGCTCCTTGTCTGGCAAGCCAGAGGCAAGTGTAAGCACATTAGAGCCAATTTTGATTACTATTTTTTTTCCGGTTTCCATATTTTGTAGGTTCATTTAAAAAATGAAGTTACAAAAGTACTAATTTGCCTGATAACAGGGGTCTTGAATAAGAAAAAACAAAAAAGCCTCCTCTACGAAGAGAAAAGGCTTTTTAGATTTAACAAATTTATATTATCCCATCAAGTTGTTATCCAAATCATAAACTTTGAAAACTTCTATTTCATTAGAGTACAATGTGTATTTTACGGTTCCAACTTTTTGATTAGAGACGTTATATAAAGGATATGTTTTTTCAATTTTAGACTTACTCAAATCATCTTGGTTTAAGCTTAGCTCAAAATGATAATCATTTCCATTTGCATCTAAACCTAAAATGTATTTTAAATCGATTTGATATGGAGTATTTGCAATGGTATTTTCATATTCTTCATCCGACATGTTCATGTTTATTTCATAAGAACGGTTGACATTTAAATAACTTCCCTCAAGAAAATTAAAATGAATATTTTCTACTTTTAGTAAAGCAGAAATATCTGCCTCAACGTTTTCTGTATAAGTTGCTGTTGTTAATTTTGGTTTTATTGTAAAAGAATATTTGGTGTATTGGTCATAATCCAATTCTGTTGGTCCGTTTTTAACATAATAATTTGTTCCAACGGCATAACTAGCACTTGTACTTGCTGATTCAAGCAAGTCTAAAAGTTGACAGTCTGTTATTGCATTACCAGATTCGTCATATAGTTTTTGAGTGAATCGCGTTACAACGCCTTACTCTATAAATTCCTCCGAGAATTCATGTTCGCATTCCTCTAAGTTTTTTGCCAATTTCTTAGCGTTTTTTGGACTGAATTTGGCACTTGTATTGTTTTCAGGAGTGGAAATAAAAGAAGTTTCAAGTAGTTCCAGTTTTTGACCTAGAATATCTAAGTCGTCTCCCGGAGCAATTGCAGTTTCTTCTCCGTTCGACTTACATGCAATGTTTGTTAGAAGTAAAATAGCGAATACTCCTGTAATTATTTTTTTCATAGCTTTTTTTGTAAAACTAATGTTTTTAATCTAGTTCTTTAATTAAATAAATGTAAACCGGATAATGATCACTAAATCCATCTGTAAAACTTCCATTTCCAAAACTTCTAAAAGGATAGCCTTTGTATTTTCCGTTTTGTTGTGTTAGGTAACTCGGGTTAAATATATGTGCTTGATAGAAACTGAGCTCATTGAATTTTTTTGAAATAAATTTCCCATTTATGAGGATTTGATCAAAGAGATGGACTTGATCTCTGTAGCCTAGTGTACCAAACCCTTTTTTGTATAATGTTTCATAAGGATTGTAAAAGATGGTATCGTTTTTTTGCTTGCTTATTTCTTCGGTTTTTAGAATTTTTTTCAAACTAGAATTTGTAGGATTGTCATTGAGGTCTCCCATTAAGATTATTTTAGAATGGGGATGTTTTGAGAAAATACTATCGGATATTTTTTTATTGAGAAAGGCTGCTTTTTCTCTCAGGATTCTGCTTTTTTTCTCACCTCCTCTGCGAGAGGGCCAATGATTGACAATTATATGAATCAATTCATTTTCTAAGTAACCAGAAACTAAAAGTTGATCTCTGGTATAAATTCGATATCCTTTATCCGACCATAATTTTAACTCATATGAATGATGATTCATGGGGATAAATTTATTTTTATTATAAAGTAGTGCCACATCAATTCCTCTTTTGTCAGGAGAGTCATAATGGATATAGTTATAGTTCTTTTCTAAGGTCTGGTTGGAGCTCATCAAATCATCCAATACAGTTTCGTTTTCTATTTCTGCAACACCTAAAATAGTAGGCAATGCTCTTGTTTTTTTGTAGCCAATTTCAGCAATAACTTTTTGTAGATTTTTTATTTTTTTAAAATATATTTCTGATCTGTTGCTTTTGATTTCCATCATCGGACTTGCTTCATCATTGGTGTCCGGGTTATTGATAGTGTCAAACAAATTTTCTAGATTGTAAAAAGCAACGCTGTGAATGGCATATTTCTTTTTCTGAGCAAAGGTTATTTGTATAAAAAGAATAAAAATGAAACCCAATAATTTATTTCTCATTGCCTTTTCTATTAAAGTTAGGATTTTTTTTTCGTAACTTAACTAAGCTATGAAAAAGAAAAAGACTTCATGTTTTTGTGAGGTGTTTTGCTGCTGCTTTTTATTTTGTATTGTGTCTATTCTTCAGTCGCAGGAGAAAGTACGGATTGAAGGCACCGTGGTGAAATCCCTCTCAAATACCCCGCTAGAATCTGTTTTGATTCGTTTGACATCAGATCCAGATGTATTTGTTTATTCAGATGCTTCAGGCAGATTTTCCTTGCTGCTTGAAATGAAAAATAATATAGTTTTTCAGTTTGTAATTGACGGATTTGAAACACAGTTTGTTACTGTCGCCAATAAAAATGAATCGCTTTTTTACATGGGTACCATAGTTTTGCTTCAGAAAGAAGAGGAACTCATATATTCTAATACTTTAGAATTGTCTGATGATGATTTGTTAGATAATGATATTGGTGGCGCTAATGTAGTGACAGGTTTGTTACAGTCTTCAAAAGATGTTTTTGTTCGTACAGCGGCATTTAATTTTGGCCAAGCTCGGTTTAAAATTAGAGGTTATGATAGTCGGGAAGGTACTGTTTTGATTAATGGGATAAAAATGAATAAAATTCAAACAGGAAGACCAAATTGGAGTAATTGGGGTGGTTTGAATGATGTTTTAAGGAATTTTAGTTTTAGCTATGGAATAGCGCCCGCTGCTGAAAATTTTGGTTCTGTTTTAGGAGTTACCAATTTTAAAACTAATGCTTCTGAGTATCGACCTGGTAGTGCTATATCTTATGCGGCGAGCAATGGGAGTTATAAGGGACGGTTTATGATGTCTCATTTTACGGGTGTCTTGAAAAATAATTGGTCTTTTGCCTTTTCCTTTTCTACTCGTTTTGCAAGTCAAGGTGCCATCCAGGGTACAAATTATTCGGCATATTCAGGATTTATAAGTGCTGAGAAAAGAATAAATGAGACTCATCGTATTGGACTTACTGGGATATTTGCAATGAATCAAAGAGGGAAATCCTCGGCAAACACCCAAGAAGTTTTAGATTTAAAGGGAGCTAAGTATAATTCTTATTGGGGATATCAACAAGGGAAACGGAGGAATTCTAGAGTTCAGAAGGTAAATGAGCCAGTAGTGATGTTATTTCATCAATGGACAGTGAATAAGTCTTCACAGCTAAAGACAAGTATTTCGTATCAATTTGGAAGCATAGGATCCAGTAGATTGGGTTATGCAAATGTCAATAGTCCAGATCCTTCTTATTATAAATATTTGCCTAGTGCCCCATTGAAATATGATGATTTTGGTGAAGCTTATAAGCTAACAGAAAATTTTGTTGAAAACGGTCAGATAAATTGGTCTGAGCTCTATGAGATAAACAGGATCACACAAAATTCTAGTTATTATTTATATGAAGATAGAACTGAAGACAAGCAGTTTTCTTTGCGTTCTACTTTCAAAAAAGGTATATCATTAGCTTGGAAAATTGAAGGAGCTCTTGGTTATAGGAATTTGACCAGTGATAATTACGCAAAAGTTTTGGACGATTTAGGGGGAGGTGGTTTTTTGGACGTTGATTCTTTTGAGCAAGGGGATAAAGCTCAAAATAATTTGCATACTGTTAATAACCTGGTGGGTATTGGAGATGCATTTTCCTACGACTATAAAATTGATTTTTCCGAGTTAGAGGTTTTTTTACAATCCTCTTATATTTTGCCTAAAGTTGAATTTGTTGGGGCGTTGAACTTTACAAAAACAGCATATCAGAGAACTGGAAATTTTAAAAATGGAAAATATCCCGATGCATCTTTGGGAACCAGTTCTAAAATGGGTTTTGATGATATTAGTGCAAAGTTAAATACTCTTTGTAAGTTTTCAGGAAAGCATCTCTTATATGGGAATATTGCTTTTATCTCAAGAGCCCCTACTTTGAGAAATGTTTATTCAAATATTAGAATAAGTAACAATGCCACTAAAAATGTAACGAGTGAGAAGATAAAAACGGTGGATATTAATTATCAGTACAGAGCTCCTAGGATCAAATCGAGACTAACGGGATATTATAGTTATTTTTCAAAAGGTTCGGAAAATTCTTTTCTATTTGCCGAGGGATTGAAAGGAGATAACTCAGATTTTGTCGGACAGTCCTTAACAAATATTTCTAAACATCATATGGGAGTAGAATTGGGAATAGATGTGCAACTGTCAAGTGAAATATCATTAAATATTGTGACCGCAGTAGGGAGCTATACCTATGCAAATAATCCCAACCTAAAAATTGAAACAGATATAGAGGGGGCTCAAGGAGGAGAGCTAGGAGAGTCATTTATAAAAGGATATCATATTGGAGGTAGTCCGGAAAAGGCTTTTTCTTTAGGATTGAATTATAGAAATCCAGCGTATTGGTGGGTGGCAGTAAACGGAAACTTTTTGAAAGACCATTATTTGTCGATTTCTCCTTTATTGAGAACATCCAATTTTTATCTGGATGCAGATGGAGTTCCTTTCACGGATGAATTAACCGGAGCGCAAATTTCCAAAAAGAAAGTTTCTGAATTGTTAGAACAAGAGAAGTTTGATGATTTATTCTTGTTGAATTTGGTTGGTGGGAAATCATGGAAAGTTAGAGATACTTATATGGGTCTTTTCTTGAGTCTGAATAACTTGTTGGGAGAAGTCTATAAAACGGGGGGATATGAACAGTCAAGAAAAGCGAACTTTCAAGAATTGCAGGAAGATACCTTATTGAAGCAACCACAATTTGGTTCTAAATATTGGATGCAAAATGGAACAAGTTATTATATGATTTTGAGTGTTAGGTTTTAAAAGGAATGTTATGAAGAAATATATTTTTATTTTGAGTTTATTGCTGATTCATTGCGATACGAATTATGAGTTTCCAGAGATTGTTTGTGCAGAAAATAATTTAATTGCAACACACACCATAGCTCAGGTTTTAGAGATGGCGGGATATGGGATTACTGCATTTGAAAATGATATTATAATAGCTGGCTATGTGGTTAGTAGCGATTCCTCTGGCAATATGTATAAAACCTTGTCCTTGCAAGAATCTCCCGCAAACGCTACGGCAGCAATTCAGTTTTCCGTTGATAAAACCAATTTATATGCGGTTTATCCTATCGGGAGAAAAGTGTTTGTGAAATTAAAAGGTCTTTCTATAGGGTATGGAAGAGGTGTGCTGCAAATCGGAAAAGCCATAGCGGGTGAGTTGGAGAGAATACCCTCTTCTGAAGTTTTCAATCATTTTTTTAGGAGTTGTGAGGTTGAGCAAATGGAACCGAGAGCCATAAAAATATCAGAAATTAATGAAAGTCATCTTCAAAGTTTGGTGGTTTTTGAAAATGTTCAGTTTGCTGAAGAAAATATAGGTGAGTCATTTGGTGATATAAGTTCTACAAAAACAATGGAGAGACTTTTGTACCAAACAACGGAAAATTGTGAGGAGCTCGGGACGATAAAATTAAATATTAGTGGTTTTTCAGGTTTTAAGAATATGGATCTCCCCGAGGGAAATGGAAATGTTCAGGGAGTGCTGACAAAATATTATTCGGAGTATCAATTGCAGTTAAGAGATGAGAATGATGTACAGCTGGAAAACCAACGTTGCTCTATTGTAAATTCTGCTCAGGCCACTATTTCTTATCAGGAAATAATTGAGTTGTATGCTGGTGCTTTGTTAGAGTTTGGTCTTGAAAAAAAATATGTTTTTGAGGGGTATGTTGTGTCTTCTGATCAAGAGGGGAATTTTGAGAATGTTTTATATATACAGGACAAACCTGAAAACCCGGAGGGTGGATTTAAAATTTTGATGGATGAAGAGGCAATTTTTGAAAAATATGCTCTTGGAGATAAAGTGTTTTTGGAATTGAATTATCTGTATTTAGATAAAATTGACGGACAATTTACTATTGGGGTTTTTGAGGATGCAAGTATCGGAGCTATTGAAGGGGAGGATATAAGTCGTTACCTTTTTAATAGCAATGAGAATTATAAGATCATTCCAGAGCAAAAAAGCTTGGCGGAGTTGTCGGTTGGTAATAATCAAAATACATTGGTGACAGTTTCGGAGCTGCAACTGAAAAAAAGTGAACTAGGTAAGGCGTATGCATATTATTCTGGAGAAGAAACAGCATCAAGAAGGCTAATGCTTTGTGAAGAGTTGAATGTACTAGAATTGGAAACTTTGGGTTCTGCAACGTTTTCAAATAAAAAATTTCCAACCAACAAAGGTTCTGTTACTGGTGTTTTGTATAGAAATCAAGAACAGTTAAAAATGCAACTTCGCTCTTTAGAAGATGTTGATTTCGATCAATCATATGAGGAGTGCGCAGAGGTAATTGAAGATATTTTGATAACGGAAGTAGCGGATCCTGAAAATAGTGTAGGAGCCAGGTTTTTGGAATTGTATAATGCCGGAACTACATCCGTTTCTTTAAATGGTTGGAGATTGAACAAATATTTGAATGGCTCCAATAGTATTTCGTCTGGTGGACTTGATTTATCGGGTTATACAGTTGAATCAGGAGGGTTTTTAATCATTGCGAATACTGGTTTTGATGCCCTTTTTAATGAGCAAGCTGATATTGTCTCAAGTTATATTTCTGGAAATGGGGATGATGTTTATGAGTTGGAAGATTCTGAGGGATCGGTTCATGATGTATATGGAGTAAAAGGAGAAGATGGAACTAATATGGTATGGGAGTATTTGGATGGCAAAGCGATTCGAAAAAAGGAGGTAAATACTGGTGCTTCCATTTTTGATGCTTCTGAATGGATTATATATTCCAAAACTAATGGAAATAAACAAACAGCTCCACAAGATTTTTCGCCAAATAGCAGGTGATTTTTAGTGTTTTTTCTTTTAAGGTTTCCCTAAGTTAACATTCGGGTAGCATTGTAGCTAGGCCTATTTTATCGTTTTGATGATTTACCTACTGTCGGATTTTAACCTGTTAAAAAAAAGAATTGAATTTTGAGTAATAACAAATATTCAACTAGTATTTTGTCAAAGTATCAATATGAATTTGTAGTTAATTCGGTAGTGGTTTGATGCTCAGATAACCCAAAAAAGAGGTTTTGTTGAAATGCTTTTTTGCTTTTTATTTTGAGGTTGAAAGTATCTTTGTAACAGAAATTAGAAATTATGAAAAAAATCATTTTAGTAATGTTCGCCCTAGTTTTAGGAACCGTTGCAACGATTGCAGCAAATCCTGAAACAATGACAATCAATGAAAAATTAAGAAGTGAAATCGAAAGATTATTAGATCATCCTGATTTTTTAGAAAATGAAAGAATTATCTCAGCGAAAGTTGAGTTTTTAGTGAGCCAAAAAGGAGAAATAGTGGTCCTTATGGTTGTTTCAAAAGACGAGAGAATAATTAATTTTATCAAAACTAGGTTGAACTACCAGTCCCTAGTAAAAGCTTCTGAAGATTTGAAAAACAAAAAGTTTTCTATACCAGTTAAGGTAATTAAAAAGTAACAAAATTAATAACGCATTAAGCCCGAACTAAAAATAGAGTTCGGGCTTTTTTTATGCTTTGTTTTTTAGTAGAACATATACCGGGAAATGGTCACTATAACCACCTTGGTAGTATTTTCCGGAATAGGTTCTAAAGGGTTCGTATTTGTGTCTACCTCTAGGATTTGTTAGAAAGGGAACATTAAAAATATGTGCTTTTTGAAAGGTGAACTTATTCGGCTCAGACTCAAAAAAGTTTTTTGATAAAATGATTTGATCAAAGAGCATCCATTGCCCATAAAACTTAGAGGCTCCCTGTCCATTTTTATAGAGTTCTAAACTGGGATTTCGGAAATTTTCATTCACCAAGTGTTTTTGTATGCTATCGTCATCAGGGTTGTCATTAAAATCGCCCATAATTACAATTTTTGGATTCGCTTCTTCAATACTGTCTATTTCTTGATGCAAGATGGCAGCAATTTCAATTCTTTTTTTACGCGTTTCATCAAAACCAGATCTTTTAGAAGGCCAATGATTCACATAAATATGAATAATTTCATCATTCAATTTCCCTTTTACATAAAGAATATCTCTTGTATAATCTCTAACGTTGCTAGAGTCGTATACAATGATTGGAATTGCTTTGGAATCTAAAAGTTTAAAGTGGTCTTTGTTGAATAATAAAGCAGTATCAATGCCTCTTTCATCCGGAGAGTCATAATGCACATAATCATATGGAAGGTATTGAAGTGCGTCAGATTTTAATAAATCGTCAAGAACGGTGCTGTTTTCAACTTCTGCTAAGCCGATAAAAATAGGCGGAAGTTGCGAATGATCTTCCCCAATACGAGTAATCGCTTTTCCTAGTTTTTCAATTTTTAATTGGTATCGATAAGGGCCCCATTTCTTTTTTCCTTTCGGAGTAAATTCCCGGTCAAGGGTGTGCGGGCTGTCTTCAGTATCAAATAAATTTTCAACATTATAGAAGGCAATAGAGATAGGAGATAGGATCATTAAGTAGTATTGTGGGTAAAAATCTAAAGTACATAATTAAATCAAACAGGAGGCTCAATTGCTAATTAAATAAGTAGAAAGTAAGTGTATTTAATTTGTCTTGGCTCTTTCACAAAAATCGTACATTTGTAGCATGATTGATAAGAAGAAAGTTACATCTGAAAAAACCGTCTTGATTGGGGTAATCACCCAACATCAAAATGATTTGAAGGCGAAAGAGTTTTTGGATGAATTAGAGTTTTTAGTAAAAACAGCGGGTGGGGTTTCTGTAAAGAGATTTGTGCAGAATGTTGAAAAACCACATCCTAAAACCTTTATTGGTAGTGGGAAGCTTGAAGAGGTGAAAAGGTACATAGACAGCCATCATATCGGAACTGCTGTGTTTGATGATGAGTTGTCGCCTGCGCAGTTGCGGAATATTGAAAAAGTGTTGGATTGTAAGATTTTGGATAGAACCAATTTGATTCTTGATATTTTTGCCCAACGCGCTCAAACAAGTTATGCCAGAACGCAGGTAGCTTTGGCTCAATGCCAATATTTGCTTCCTAGGTTGACAAAACTTTGGACCCACCTTGATAAGCAAAAAGGGGGTATTGGACTTCGTGGACCGGGGGAAACAGAAATTGAAACAGATAGACGTATTGTACGTGATCAAATTAGTGTTTTAAAGAAAAGGCTAGTTACGATTGACAAACAAATGGCAATCCAAAGAAAAAATAGAGGGCAGTTAGTTCGAGTTGCTTTGGTGGGCTATACCAATGTTGGAAAGTCAACCTTGATGAATGTGGTAAGTAAATCTGAGGTATTTGCAGAAAATAAATTATTTGCAACCTTAGATACTACCGTAAGAAAGGTGGTGATTAAAAACTTACCTTTTTTAATGACAGATACCGTAGGGTTTATTAGAAAATTACCCACACAATTGGTTGAGTCTTTTAAATCAACTTTAGATGAGGTTCGTGAAGCTGATTTGTTATTGCATTTGGTAGATATTTCTCATAAAAATTTTGAGGATCATATTGCATCAGTAAATAGTATTTTGGCAGAAATTAAAAGTGCCGAAAAGCCTAGTATGATGGTGTTTAATATGATTGATGCTTATGAGCATGAAAGGATTGATGAAGATGATTTAGTTACTGAAAAAACCAAAGCTCATTATACTTTAGAAGAATTGAAAAAATCTTGGATGTCTAAAGTGGACAATAATTGTGTGTTTATTTCTGCTTTGCGCAAACAAAACTTAGAGGATTTTAAGTCTAGGGTTTATGAAGAGGTAAAGAAAATTCATATCAAGCGTTTTCCGTACAATAGCTTTTTGTATGAAGAGTACACCGAAGAAAGTTAGGAAAGAAAGTATAATAAAAAAGCCCTTTGATTTAATATGTCAAAGGGCTTTTTTTATCAATCTTTAAATTCGTACAAATTATAAGTACGATGATTTTGAGTTTCGGATTTTGCGAGAAAACCTAAATAGTATTTGTTGTTTATTTTGAAAATGTTTTTGAGATTTATTGCAGAAAAATGATCAACATTATTTGAACGTGGTTTTCTGTTGTTGGTTGTTTTAGGTTTTGATTCAGTATTTTTTGTACGATCCGTTATTTCTTCTTCAAAATTTTTAATTTTATCAAATGCATTATCTGGAATTTGCATTTTTTGATGTTGGAAATTTTCGTCGAACAGACAATCTATATAGGTCGATTTGGTGTTTGAATAACTATTATACGCCATATATGTAGGGTTAAAACTTAATCCTACAGATACCCCACCTCCAATTGAAACACCGGGCATCGCCATTCCGGGCATTGCCATCATCATTCCACCGCCACTAGATTTAACTTCCTTAATCCCTCCAATGGAGATTTTATGAAAACCGTTCTGTTTATAGATAGAGACACCTACTTTTGAGGATGTTATTTTACGTAAAAATTTAGATGTTTTTTCGGTTTCATGTTCTCTTTTTGAACCGAAAAAATCAATTCCTTCATAATATACGGATCCGTTTTTAAAAAGAATTGAATCTTTTTTAAAAAGATGAATTTCTTTTAAGGAATTAGTTGTTTCGATGTTTTTTATAGAGAATTTAAATTCTTTCGAGGTCGTAGATAACAGGAAAATATTTCCGTCCATAACAAAGGAGTTATGCTTTATTATTCCAGTTGTTTCAATGTTTGGCTTACCAATTTTTTTCTCGGTCACATCTAGTGTATTTGCGTCAATAAAAAACAAATGAGTATAGTATCTGTTGCCATCAAAGCTAAAAATAAACTTGTCTTTTTCAATATATAATTTCGTTGGTTTGCTTGTTGTTTCCAAAGATTGAGGTAGGTCTCCTTCTATTTTGGGAATATCAATAATAGTTTTAAATGGAGGAGATCCTTTTCTAAAGATCTCAAAGCAGTATAAGGAAAACCACTAGGACTCTTGTATTCAAGGTTTTTAAAGTCTTTGGTGAATTTTGTGTAGCTTAAATATTTTTCAAATTTATAGAAATTAACATTAGAGGTTCTTTTAGTAACAGTTATTAAATATAACAGATTGTTGTGGCTGATACTTTGAATTATGGATTCGTTTTTTAACTTTAATTCAAGAGGTTTGGCATTCCATTTTTTATTATCACAATCGATGGTGACAGATAAAAATTTAGTGGATTTTTCGTTCGATAAAAGAACACGGTATACATTATTGTCAATAGTGTATCCCTTTAAAACTTTGAACTTTTTGGAGATTTCAGGAATCATTAATGAGTCCTGGATGTTTAAATTAGTGTCAAGTAGATAGGTGTGAAACTTTTTGTAATCTTCAATAAATAATAAAGTTTGATGCGTTTCACTATTTGTTATGGAGGTTGAATGTTTTTCTTCAAGTTTTGAGGATTCATAAGGTATGTCTAATACCAGAGTTTTATGTTGTGCGTTAATTAGTCCAATAAAGGATATAAATAAGAAGAAAATTATTTTGAAGTTCTTTTTCATTGAATATAGTTTGAGAAATTTTGCGAGCAAAACTACTCTTTTTATGATGGTTTTTTTGTTTTTTGTGGAAAACAAAGTCTCCTATTAAAAAAAAATAGCCTTCTAAATTTAGAAGGCTATTTTTTATTTTGATAAATAATATTGTCTTAGAAGTTATAGCTAATTCCAATTCCAAAAGTTTGTCTCACTTGTAATGCGCTAAAGGCATTGTCATCATATACTGCTTGGACAGTAAGGTTTGTGGAGAAAGCATCGTTTATTTTCATAACCAAGTTCATTGTGTAATCAACATCAACATTTTGTGGCTTATCAATATAGTCCGAGAATACTGTCAATATGTTTTCCATATTGATGTTTTTCATCAGGTCTACTCTATAATAACCACGTAGATTCAAACCAAACTCAAAACGAACAGATTCTCCGGGGTCTACACCAAACGTTTCAATATCATTACTAGATTCATAGAGAGTTTTGTCATCATTCAAAGTAAATACTTCACCTGTTAAGAAGGTAAATCTAGAAGTAATAGGTGCTAAGTTGACAGAAAGATTGTCGCTCTTTTTCCAAAAGAAACCAGGACCGAAACTTAAATAACCTGGTTTCATAAAGCCAGAGGTTTCGAAATCTCTGTAGCTTCCGGGACCTGTGTAGTCATCATCATCATAAGCAGGTGCGAATTGGGTCTTAAAGTTTCCGAAAAAAGAAACACTCCAATGCTCAGTAATTTGTTTACCTAGAATTGAGTTCAATTCAAGTCTATCGTCAGTTTTTTTAATATCCTCTCCCTCTACAGCATTTATTCCAAAGTTTGCAATTAATTTGTTGTCAAATACCCATCCGTTTTTAGAGTAGTTGAAATCGTAGTTTAAACTAACATTTCCAGAAAATGCGTTGTCACCACCAGGTTGCCAGTTAGAGAATGAAGATTGATTCATTAAGAAACTGATTTTTCCAGTAGTTTTCCAATTGCTTTCTTTTTCTTGAGCAAATAAAATTGTGCTTGTTAGGAAAGCAGCAAAGAGTAATACTTTTTTCATAATTAGGTTTTTAAAAGTTACAAAGATACTATTATTTAGGTTTTTTGTATAATGGAACTGTGGAACAGGCTTCCCCATACATCACAGAATTTGCAATTGGTAGTATTTTTTTAATCAATTGCGTATATGCACTTGCGGGTATCGTTTTATTGGCACAGCCTTTTATGATAACAGGTCTGTTTTCAATACCGCTAATGTCAAAATTTTGGATGATTTCTTGGTAGATAGTCGTTTCTAAAAGAGTCAGGTTACCCACAACTATTTTTTTTGCAAAAGGTGCTGCTTTGGTAGTGATTAACAAATAGGCCCATGAGGGAATAATTGCATCCACAGAGCAAGTCAAGGCCACATATGAATCTTGTAGTGTACTCCAGTCAAAAGCCTCAATAGACTCTCTAAAGTCCTTTTCTTTTAAGATAAGTTCTTGAAAAAGCCATTGTTTTATATCAAACAACACGCGTTCTCCAGCAGGATAATAATCTTCTAGATCAATAGTAATTAATTTACTATTGGCAACTTTATTTACAATTTCTTCCATTGTTGCTGTTGGTTTATAAAAAGCCTAGTTCTAATTTAGCTTCCTCACTCATCATATCTTGTGTCCAAGTAGGGTCAAAAGTAATTTCTACTTCAGCACTGTCAATTTCTTCCAATTGCTCTATTTTGTTTTCTACTTCTTTAGGAAGTGTTTCAGCAACGGGACAGTTTGGTGATGTTAAAGTCATTAAAATCTTAGCTTCTTTATGATCGTTTACCATTACGTCATAAATCAAACCTAATTCGTATATATCTACTGGGATTTCTGGATCAAAAATTGTTTTCAATACCTGAACAATTTTTTCTCCTATATCTGTAATTTGAGATTCTTCCATCTTAATTGTATTTTAATTTCTGTTGACAAAGACACTAATTATGTTTCTCAGTGCTTTGTTCGTATTTGTAACTAAACCTTACGAGTTTGATTTGCTTTGAAATGCCAAGGCATATAATTTAATTTGTTTGATCATTGAAACCAAACCATTCGCTCTTGTTGGAGACAAATGCTCTTTTAATTCTATTTGATCAATAAAAGACATGTCTGCACTGATGATATCTTCAGGTTTTTGATCGTTAAAAACACGTAAAAGAAGTCCAACAATACCCGCAGTAAGGATAGCATCACTCTCTGCAGTAAAAAATAAAGTGTCATTTTTCAATTCAGAATGCAACCAAACTTTAGACTGACAACCTTTAATTAAATTCTCATCTACTTTAAATGCTTCATCTATAATAGGTAATGATTTTCCAAGATCAATTATGTGTTCATAACGCTCCATCCAATCCTCAAACATAGAAAACTCATCAATAATTTCTTCTTGTATTTCTTTGATAGTCATATTTTAAACTTATTTTTGCAAAGTTATTGAATCACGCTGAAGTTTAAAGAATTTTATAGAAAAGATTCTAACTTTTTAAAAGACTAAAAATTAAGTAAATGAGTAAATTATTGATTGTTGGTACGGTTGCTTTTGACGCAATTCAAACGCCTTTTGGTAAAACTGATAAAATTTTAGGAGGAGCTGCAACATACATTGGATTGTCTGCTGCAAATTTTAATGTAGACTCAGGAATCGTATCTGTAGTTGGAGGAGATTTTCCTCAAGAGTACTTAGATATGTTGAACGACAAGAAAGTAGATACTACAGGTATTGAAATCGTGAAGGAAGGAAAAACTTTTTTTTGGTCAGGAAAGTATCACAATGATATGAATACAAGAGATACTTTGGCGACAGAGCTAAATGTGTTAGAAAACTTTAATCCTGTGGTGCCAGAAAATTTCAAAGATGCTGGAATTGTAATGTTAGGAAACTTGCATCCTCTTGTTCAAAATGCAGTTTTAGAACAAATGGCAGAGAAACCAAAATTAGTTGTTTTAGATACAATGAACTTTTGGATGGATATCGCAATGCCAGAATTAAAATCAGTCATTAAAAAGGTGGATGTGATTACTATCAATGATGAAGAAGCACGTCAGCTAAGTGGAGAATATTCTTTGTTAGTAGCAGCAGAAAAAATCCAAGCAATGGGGCCGAATTATGTGGTTATTAAAAAAGGAGAACACGGAGCTTTGTTGTTTCATAAAGATCAGGTTTTCTTTGCACCAGCTTTACCATTAGAGGAAGTGTACGATCCAACAGGAGCAGGAGATACTTTTGCGGGTGGTTTTTCTGGATACTTAGCAAAAACGGATGATGTATCTTTTGATAATATGAAAAATGCATTGATTCATGGTTCTAATTTGGCTTCTTTTTGTGTTGAGAAATTTGGTACAGAGCGTATGCAAAATGTCACAGAAACAGAAATTAACGAGCGTTTGTTGAGTTTTAGAAATTTGACAAAGTATGAAATGGAAATTCCTTCAAAAAAATAAATAATTAGTACAAACGGAAGTTACTCAGTAACTCCAAAAGAGAATTTTATTATGAGTGATGCTATTAAACATGAATGTGGAATCGCAATGGTTCGTTTGTTAAAACCACTTGAGTTTTACAAAGAAAAATATGGATCTGCATTTTACGGAATTAACAAGATGTACTTGTTGATGGAAAAGCAACACAACCGTGGACAGGATGGTGCTGGTTTTGCAAGTTTAAAATTTAATGCGAGTCCTGGTACTCGTTATATAAGTAGGGTAAGATCGAATCAATCTCAGCCTATTCAAGATATTTTTGGTCAAATTAATGATCGTTTGAATCAAGGTTTGGTTGAAAACCCTGATAAAGTAGATGATGTTGCTTGGCAAGAAGAGAATTTACCTTATATCGGGAATTTGTTTTTAGGACATGTTCGTTATGGTACATCTGGAGGTAATAGTATTGAAAATGTACACCCTTTTTTACGTCAAAGTAACTGGAGACATAAGAATTTAATTGTTGCTGGTAACTTTAATATGACCAACTCTTCTCAGTTATTGGAAGAATTGATAGAGCTTGGACAACATCCAAAAGAGAATACCGATACGGTTACGGTGATGGAAAAAATTGGGCACTTTTTAGATAATGAAGTAGAAAGTTTGTACCAAGATATGAAAGGCGGGGTAAGCAAAAAAGATGCTTCTCCATTAATAGCAGAAAGAGTTGATATTCAAAGAATATTAAAAAGAGCTACTAAAAGTTTTGATGGTGGTTATGCAATGGCAGGTTTGTTAGGTCATGGAGATGCATTTGTAATGAGAGATCCTGCTGGAATTAGACCGACCTTCTATTACCAAGATGATGAGGTTTTGGTTGTAGCTTCTGAGCGTCCAGTGATTCAAACCGTATTTAATGTTCCTTTAGAATCTGTAAAGGAATTAGATAGAGGACATGCTATCATAGCTAAAAAATCAGGAAAAATTACAGTAGCTCCAATTTTAGAGCAACTCCCAAAAAAATCTTGTTCTTTTGAGCGTATTTATTTCTCTCGAGGTAGTGATGCTGATATTTATACAGAACGTAAAAATTTAGGAAAAATAGTATTTCCTGAAATTTTGAAAAAGATTGATAATAATATTTCGAATACTGTTTTTTCTTACATTCCAAATACCGCTGAAACTTCGTTCTATGGAATGAGAGAAGCGGCTGAAGATTTTTTAAATCAACAGAAGTTAGCTAAAATTCTAAAAGGGAAAAGAGAAATTTCAAAAGAGAAATTGAACGAAATTTTATCAGAGAGACCACGTGTTGAAAAAATTGCTGTAAAGGATGTGAAATTGAGAACCTTTATTGCTGATGACAACAGTCGTGATGACTTGGTAGAACATGTTTACGATATCACTTACGGAGTTGTAAAGAAAAATGATAATCTTGTTATCATCGATGATAGTATCGTTAGAGGGACAACCTTGAAAAAGAGTATTATCAAGATTTTAGATAGGTTGAATCCTAAGAAAATTGTAATTGTTTCTTCTGCTCCACAAATTAGATATCCTGATTGTTACGGAATTGATATGGCTAAAATAGGTGATTTTATCGCGTTTAGAGCTGCGTTGGAGTTATTGAAAGATACAGACCAATATCATATTGTAACAGATGTGTATAAAAAATGTATGAAGCAAAGAGTGAAAGAAGATGCTGGAATTGAGAATTTTGTAAAAGAAATATATGCTCCATTTACAGCCGTTCAAATCTCTGATAAGATCGCCGAAATGCTTAAGACTTCTGCTGTAAAAGCGGATGTAGAAGTGATTTTCCAAACACTAGAAGGTTTACATGAAGCTTGTCCTGATCACACTGGAGATTGGTACTTTAGTGGAGACTATCCTACAAATGGAGGTAAGAGAGTCGTAAATGAGGCTTTTATCAATTTCTATGAGGGAAAAAATAAGCGAGCTTATTAAAAAATATAATTAGCAGATAACAAACCTCTTATGTCATTCATAAGAGGTTTTTTTATTAATAAATGTTAAGGTTTTAACAGTGGTTAACATGTTGTTTATTAGTGCGTTAACTATTGTTTAGCGATGACCTCTATTTTGTAAGTTCTGTGTCGTGATTACTACTTTTGTATTAGCTAAGTAGTTGTGATGAAGAAATTTACGTACATATTATCCATTTTGTGTTTGGTTTTTATAAACCAGCAATATGCACAAACAATTCTTTTAGATGAAGATTTTTCTGGAGGCACTTTACCTTCGGGATGGTCAAATATTGATAATGGTAGTAGTCCGGCCGGAGATGTTTGGCAATTTGATGATCCGGGCAATAGAAATATTACTGTAGGGAACTTTTCTGGTAACTATGCCATCTTAGATAGTGATGCCTATGGCAGAAATAATTCTCAAAATGCAACGTTAGAAACGTCGAGTTTCAACGCCTCAAGTTACGATGCGGTAACCTTAGTGTATGATTATCAGTATCGTGATTATAGATCACCAGAATCTTGTACAGTTGAAGTATATAATGGGTCTGTTTGGACAACCGTTGCAAGTTATACGACAAACTCTGGAGATAATTATAATGGTGCTTCAAATGTAATTATTGATATAACCACGGAAGTGGCAAATAGTACCAATGCGAAAATAAGATTTACCTATACAGGAGATTGGGACTGGTGGTGGGCCTTGGATAATATTCAAGTAACAGGTACTTCAGCACCAAATACCACATCCGGTTTTTTAGGGCCTGGAGGGGTCGGAAATACCGATGGAACTACCAATTTATCTGCTTGGTATCTTCCAACTAATTTAAGAGCGAGTGGAAACGCATTACCTAGTGATGGGAGTACAATTGTTACTTGGTTGGATCACTCAGGTAATAATAAAACAATAACAAATTCAGGAACTGCAAGCTATGAAGATGATGCATCGAGTGTCATTAATGGGTATCCGGTAATGAATGCCGATGCTCTGAATAGAGAATTTGTTACATCTAATTCGGTTACTGCTCAAACTTTAATCGCAGTGAATGTTCCTGGTCAAATAATTAGTTTTAGTGGTTTGGTTGGGTTTGATGGAGATAAGGGAATAAGAAGACCTAATAATACAAACAATATTTGGCAGTTCGCTGGAGGTGACGATGGAGTGAATAATGATACTTGGTCTAGTACAACTGGAGGTTCTTATGTAAACGGATCAACATCAAATACAGGTACTCATAACAATGGGTTGCACATCATTCAGCAAGACAGGCCTGCTCCGTATACCAATACTTTATACGTTGGGGGCTATTATTCAGGTAGAAGTTTTTCAGGTGAAATCACAGAAATTATAGCTTTTAATGAAACATTAAATCTAGCAGAAAGAATTATCGTTCAAAATTACTTGGCAGGGAAATATGGAATTTCATTAGTTGCAAATGATTTTTATACTCAAGATAACGCTGCAAATGGCAATTTTGATCATAATGTGGCTTGTATTGGAAAAGCTTCTGATAATAGTCAGCATAAAGATTCACAGGGTACCGGTATCGTAAGAATCAATACACCTACAAGTCTTGGTTCTGATAGTTTCTTGTTTTGGGGAGAAAATCAATTGAATGCAACCTATGAATTTTCAGAGGCTTCTGTAGCAACAGATTATTTGTCTCGTTTGAACACTAATTGGAGAGTTTCTAAAAGGGGTTCTGTTGGGACTGTGGCGTTTTCTGTGAATGCTTCAGATATCACATTTAATTCAAGTGAAGGGTGTAATAGTTTGAAGTTAATAGTGAGTAGTTCTTCTGATTTTTCATCCAAAACAACCTATGACTTGACTTTGATGGGAGGTACATATTCTAATGCTGCAGTGAACTTTGAAGATGGAGATTATTTTACCTTAGAATATCAAGATTTAATTGTGGTTGATGGATTACAGTTTTACAACGGTTCAGGAACAAATAATGTTCCAGATATAACAGATGATTGTTACAAGCTTTTAGTGAAGAGTTCTGCGACAGGAGATTTATCCATTAGTGAAGATGCGGATTTGAGAGAGGTTGAAATACAGACTGGCGGCAAACTATTGGTTTCTACTGGGAAAAGATTGCAGGTTGCCGAGGGAATTGATAATAAAGGAGAAATTAGGTTGGTTGGAACTTCGCAATTACTTCAAATACATTCGGGGACTTCTAAAAATACTGGAAATACGGGTGTTTTATATATCGATCAACAAGGTACCAATGCTAGTAAGTATAGATATAATTACTGGTCTTCACCGGTAGTGCCCGTTGGTAATTCAAAGTACAGTGTAGGAGCTGTTTTAAAAGATGGAACCATTCCTACGTCTAAGGATACTGAGCCTTCTGCGGTAAACTTTACAAGTGGGTATGACGGAGATCCAACAACTAGTCCAATTACAATATCAAGTTACTGGATTTATCAGTTCAATGCTTATTGGGCACAGTTGGGTGTAAATGGAGAGATTGATCCTGGATTAGGGTATTCAATGAAGGGACCTGGGGCGATTCAAGGATATACTTTTGTGGGTGTACCTAATGATGGTGAATATAAAGTGGGAGTGACAAAAGATAATTCCACCTTGGTTGGAAATCCATATCCTTCTGCCATAGATGCGGATGCATTTCTTGCATTGAATAATGAGATAAATGGGGTGATTGACGGTAGTATTTATTTTTGGGAACACAATGGTGAGGTTTCTACTAACGGAGATGAAGGACATTATAAATCCAATTATCAAGGAGGTTATGCGATTCGAAATAAAGGAGGTGGTGTAGCAGCTGTTGCTCCTCCGGGTGTAGATGGAATCGGAAATGGTTCTGGAGTAGAACCAGGTCAATACATTGCAGTAGGGCAAGGTTTCTTTGTAAATGGCTTAAAGGATGGAGATGTTGTTTTCAATAATTCCATGCGAGCATTTAAAGAAGAAGGGCCAGAGTCGGTATTTTTTAAGAATGGTAAAAATAAAAATGAATCTATTGAAGAAAAGGATCACAGACTGCCTTCTATAAGGTTAGGGTTTGATCAGGAAAATGAACAAGGTGTAATGCTCAGACGTCAATTATTAGCAGTTTTTAAGGAAGGACTTACCGATGATTATGATAATGGGTATGATAGTAGTTTGTATGATATTCAGAAAAATGATGCGTACTGGCTTGCCAATGAAACAGATAAGTATGTGATTACAGGTAGGAGTGAGTTTTCTGTAGGTAAAGAGCTTGCTATTGAAGTATCGATGGAGAAACAAGCGGTCGTATCTTTTGAAATTTTGGAAAAGCATGATATACAAGAAAAAGTGTATCTGCATGATAAAGAAAATGATATTTATTACGGTTTGAATGGAAATAAAATACAAGAAATCTTTTATTTGGTTTATTTTGAGTAAATTTACATTTTACATTAACAATGAGTTATTTACCCCATAAAATATTTGTTCTTCTTTTTCTGTTAACATTAAAAGGATTTACCCAAACTGGCCCAGGTGGAGTGGGGAGTTCGAGTACGAATGTTTTATGGTTAAAGTCAGAGGATTTATATACTCTTTCTGATGGTGATAATATTTCTTCTTGGTCCGATATATCTGGAAATGGTAATGATGTCAGTCAGCCTAATTCTAGTTTTACACCAGTTTATAAAATAGGGGTTCTAAATGGTTTTCCGGTAGTGCGCTTTGAGAAGGCAAATGGGAGACTAAGAAAAACAAATTTTATTGATTTTCCAACCTCTGAAATAACAGCTATTTATGTAAATAAAAACGCTGAAAGTAATGATGGAGTTCTCTCCTATGCTTCAACTTCTGGCAATAATGATTTTCTGCTTTTCTCTAGCAATAACCTAAGGCTATATCGTAATGCATACGTTACTTCAAGGTTGAGTTTTAATGATAATAATTGGCATATTACAAATGCAAGTTGGCAAAATTCAGGTGGAGCTTTAGAGATCTGGAAGGATGGATCTAAAGATTATACAGGAACGCTAGCTTCAGGGTCAAATATTACAGCAGGTGGTTCCTTGGCAATTGCAGGAGAGCAAGATTCAGTTGATGGAGGTTATGATGCTTCTCAGTCTCATTTTGGAGATTTTGCTGAGGTTATGTTATTCAATACATATTTGAATGAGGCTCAGCAAATAATTGTGAGTAATTATTTAGCTGTAAAATATGGTCTGTCTATTTCCAATGACTATTATTCTTATGAGTCAGAATATGGTTTTGATTTGGCGGGTATTGGTAGAGAGGATGCTTCAAGTTTACATACAGATGCCACATCAGATGGAATTTTAAATGTTTCAAATCCAAGTGGTCTAAACCTTGATAATGAATATTTGATGTTTGGTCATGATGATGGTGAAGTAACCTGGACCACAGTTGAAGCACCAGAAAGTGGTGTTTATGTTCAACGTTTGACTAGAGAATGGAGATTGGATGAAACAGGTGATGTAGGAGCGGTTGATTTTTCTGTGGATACATCAAATATACCCAACCTACCAGGCGGGCATACGCTATATGCATTGATGATAGATGCCGATGGAGATTTTAGTTCTGGGGCAAGTGTATATGAAATGAGTTTGGTATCAGGAGATATATACGGTGTGCCAGGGGTTGAATTTAATGATGGAGATTATGTGTCCATTGCTGCTGTAAATCCTGTCATTCAGCATAGTTTAATGTCTTCTTCGGATGGTGAAAATATTGATCCATCTATTGAAGTGCTATTAAATTTTATACCTCTATTAGATAAAACAGTTGAATTTACTACTTCCAATGGTGCCGCTAACGAACCTGGAGATTATATTTCAAGTACTAATGTTGAACTTACAATTACAGCTGGAACTACAAGTGAAAATTATAGTATTGATGTAATTGATGATATGGATGCTGAGGGGACTGAAACCATTATTTCTACCTTAAGTAACCCAATAGCGGGATTGAATATAGGAGCTAATTCAGTGTATACTTATAGTATTTTAGATAATGATATTTCTAGAAAAGTCTATTTAAACACAGAAACTGCTTCTGGAGATGAATCCGTATCGATAGTAACGGTGAATCTAACGTTAAATGAAGCGGATATGTCTAATCTTACGACCGTAGATTATTCAGCAACGCGTGGAACAGCAACAGGTTCTGGGGAAGATTTTTCATTGGGTTCAGGAACGGCAACTTTTGCTATTGGAACGACAACAACATCTTTTGATATCACAATAAATGATGATACTCTTAACGAAATAGATGAAACAATCTTGATTGAATTGTCTAATCCTACAAATTCTAACTTGGATAATATTATGCCATATGCTGGAACAGGATTTACAAGCTATACCTATACAATAAATGATAATGATAATAATCCTGAGATAGGTTTTACAGGTTCCTCATCATCAGGATCAGAATCGGTTACTTCTGTGGATTTTGAAGTTGGATTAGATTTTGTGTCAGGAATTGATGCATCCGCAACCTATGTTCTCTCTGGAAGCTCTACGAGTGGTTCAGATTATTTGTTAGATGCAGGAACTGTTACAGTATCGGCTGGTGAAACTACTGCAAATATTTCAGCCACTATCATCAATGATGGAGAGGTGGAGTTTAGTGAGACACTTGTACTAACACTTACCGGGACTTCCAATGCTGATCTAAGTGGTTCAAATTTTGTATTTACTTATAAAATAACGGATGATGATGTTTTTGGGTATACAGGTCCAGGAGGTGTTGGGGATAGTAGTTCAAATATTCTTTGGTTAGATGCCAATGAAATCTCTGCTTATTCCGATAACGATGACTTATTGTCTTGGCCTGATGTGTCTGGAAATTCCAATACGTTTAGTGAATCAGCTACTTTTTCACCGATTTATAAAACAGGAGTTGTAAATGGTTACCCCGTAGCTAGATTTAACAAAACAAACAATAGGATTCGAAATGCTAGTTTTTCTGGTTTTGCAACTTCTGCAATAACATCAATTTTTGTTAACTCTAATAACGGGGAGTCCGATGAAGCACAATTGTCTTATGCCTCTCCTACTAAAAATAATGATTTTTTACTTTTTAATAGTAATTCATTACAACTTTTTATTGAAGATAGCTCTTTATCGACTGGGGTTAATCTGAATGATAACAATTGGCATATTTTGGATGCAAGTTGGCAGAGTTCTGATGGTGCGGTAAGTGTATGGAAGGACGGTGGTGAGGTGTATTCCGGAAATCATCAATCAGGATCTTTAATTACTGATGGTGGAAGTTTGGCATTGGCAGGTGAACAAGATTCTGTTGATGGTGGTTATTTAGACAGTCAAGCCCATAAAGGGGATCATCCTGAGGTTATTCTTTATAATGTAGTTCTTAACGATGCTCAAAAAATTATAGTTGCGAATTATTTGTCGGCGAAATATGATATTGCAATATCAAACGATATTTATGACCAAGATGATCTGAGTAATGGAAATTTCGATCATAATGTGGCGGGAATTGGTCGCGCTGCAGATGGATCGTTTCACATAGATTCAAGAGGGAATGGAATTATTAGGATGTACGATCCGAATTCAGTAGATATAAATGATTTTCTCTTTTGGGGAAGAGACAATACATTAGATTACACATTTGCTGATAATGCCACATATCAATCGAGAATTAGTTCAAAATGGAGGGTTACCAAACAAAATGATATTGGGGCAGTTACCGTTGAGGTGGATCTTTCAGGTATTGATATCAGCTCGAAGCCAGCATGTTCTGATATAAGATTTATTGTAGATAATGATAGTGATATGTTCTCGCCAACGATATATCCATTGGTGAACACAACAGGAAATTTGTATGAAGTTTCGAATGTTTCTTTTGTTGATGGGGATTATTTTACCCTTGAATATGTAGATAAAATAGTTGTTGATGGTAGTCAGTTTTATAATGGAACGGGAGTTGATAATGTTCCTAGTGAGGGTGATGATTGTTATAAATTATTGGTAAAAAATACAGCAGATGGGAGTTTACCATTGTCTGAAAATGCTCATGTAAATGAGATAGAGATTGAGTCAGGTGGTGTTCTAACGGTTGCTTCAAACGTAAATTTACAAGTTACAGATATTATTGAGAATAATGGTGAAATTCGAATGATTGGTACTTCTCAATTGATTCAGACACATACAGGCATAAATGGAAATATAGGTTCGGGTACTTTTTATATCGATCAGCAAGGGAATAATAGCAGTAAGTTTAGATATAATTATTGGTCTTCACCGGTTTCAAGCTCGTCCACAACCTATTCTGTGAGTGGGGTTTTAAAAGATGGTAGTACTCCAACCTCAGCTACCTCAACGCCACCCGAAATAACTTTTACATCTGAGAATAACGGTGATAGTACAACTACTCCTATAACTATATCTAGTAATTGGATCTATAAGTATGATAATAGTTGGAGTCAAATAGGAGAATTTGGAGATTTAAATATTGCAGAAGGGTTTTCAATGAAAGGACCGGGAACCATTCAGAATTATACCTTTGTAGGAGAGGTAAATAATGGAGATTATGAGTTAGATGTAGCAAATGGAGATGTATTTTTGTTAGGGAATCCTTATCCATCAGCATTAGATGCGGATGCATTTATAACTTATAATAGTGTTACAAATTCTTATATAGATGGTAGTATTTATTTTTGGGAGCATAATGGAGAAACTTCAGTTGAAGGCGATGAAGGTCATTATAAGTCGAATTATCAAGGAGGATATGCAGTAAGAAATATTGGAGGAGGAGTTGCAGCTGTGGCGCCGACTGGGGTAGAAGGTTTAGGAACGAGTTCTGGAGATGTGCCAGGGCAATATATCCCGGTTGGTCAAGGGTTTTTTGTAAACGCAAATGAATCAGGAGTCCCAGCTATGGCTAAAATTACTTTTAATAACAGTATGAGAGCCCATCAAATAGAGGATGGAATCAATTCTATTTTTTTCAAAGGAAAAACTTCTAAAAATTCAAAAACCAAAAATAAATTAGAGTCTTTTAGGTTAGGTTTTGAGCAGACAAATGAGAATGGAGTCGCTTTGACTAGACAGTTACTTGCTGTTTTTAAGGAGGGGTTATCTACAGGTTATGATAATGGATATGATAGTGGAGTTTATGATATACATGGAAAAGACGCTTATTGGAAATTTTCTGAAGTTGGAGAAACAGATGGGACCTACGTTATTGCTGGTTTAGATACTTTTGAGGATGATGTAAAGCTGCCTTTGGAAGTCGTTGTTGATTCGGAAGGTGTTCTTTCGTTTGTGGAAATTGAAAAGGTTGGTATTCTAGAAAAAGCATTTTTGTATGACGAGTTGTTGAATATTTATTATAGTTTGGAGAATCAGGTGTCCCTAGTTTTAGAAAAAGGAACATATTCTAACCGTTTTTATGTAGCCTTTAAAGAAGAAGAAGCATTATCTATTGGTCAAGTTGATTTAGAACAGAGTTTGATTATTTACGCAGATCATAGTAAGAGGGAATTATTAGTTCATGCAAATAAAGAATTTAATATTTTATCCGTAATAATTTATGATCTACTAGGATTAAAGATGTTCAAATCAGAATTGAAAAATTCTTTGAATTCTAGTCAAAAAATTAGTATAGAAGCTTTGTCACCTGGGGTATATGTTGTCCAGGTTAGAACAAACAAAGGAATGATTTCTAAGAAAATATTGATTAAGTAGTTGTTCTTTAAAAGAAATAAAAAAGGCCGTCAGTAATGACGGCCTTTTTGTTTGATAATGAGTTGCAATAATTATTTTGCAGCTGCATATTTCTTAGAAACTTCTTCCCAGTTGATTACATTAAAAAATGCGTTGATATAATCGGGTCTTCTGTTTTGGTAGTTTAAGTAGTATGCGTGCTCCCAAACATCCAATCCTAAAATTGGTTGGTTTCCACATGTTACTCCTGGCATTAAAGGGTTGTCTTGGTTTGGAGTAGAACATACGTTCACCACTCCTCCTTTAGCAACACATAACCATGCCCATCCAGATCCAAATTGAGTAGCTGCTGCTTTAGAGAAAGCATCTTTAAAAGCCTCAAAAGAACCAAAAGCAGCATTGATAGCTTCTGCTAATTCTCCTGTTGGTAATCCACCTCCATTCGGAGAAAGAACTTCCCAAAATAATCTGTGGTTGTAAAATCCACCTCCATTATTTCTAACAGCACCGTTTGTCATATCCAATCCGTTAAGAATATCTTCGATAGATTTTCCTTCTGCATCAGATTCAGCAATAGCATTGTTTAAGTTGTTTGTATATCCTTGATGATGTTTGCTGTGGTGAATTTCCATAGTTCTAGCATCAATATGTGGTTCTAACGCATCATATGCGTATGGTAATTTTGGTAATTCAAAAGCCATAATATATTTTTTTATTTATTTATAATGAAATCAAAGGTAGTAAACAGAAAGCATTAATTGAAATTTTAAAAATTTATTAATGTATAAGGAAATACTATGCATATCCCGTAATAGCTGGTAGATTCAGTTTTTATCTAGATAAATAAAGCATTTGTTTCCCATATAAAAATATTTGGCTCACCTTATAAGCGAATTAAGACGCAAATTTGTGATACAACAAAATTCAATTACGTACTACAATTAATTTTGGTAAAAAAATTATTCTGTCCTTATTGCTTTTTACAGCAGTCAATTCTTTTGCACAACAAAACGATTGGGAAAATCCTCAGGTAAATCAAATAAATAAATTACCGGCAACGGCAACGTTTTATTTTTAAGAAAATGCAAATCTGGCAAAGTCAAATGTTTGTGAAAAATCATCTTTTTTTTAATAATTATCCGTTGATCAATCATTATGACAACCCTGTTGGACATTATATAAAAACCATTGATATTGATGAGTCATGGTCTAATAGAGATGTGATTTTACATTTTGGTGGTGTTTCTTCTGCCTACTATGTTTGGGTAAACGGAAAGTTTGTTGGGTATAGTGAGGATACGAGATTGCCTTCTGAGTTTGATGTAACAAAGCATTTAAAAACTGGGAAAAATAAAATCGCAGTAAAAGTATATCGCTGGGAAGATGGAAGCTATATGGAAGCTCAGGATCACTGGAGAATGAGTGGTATTGAAAGAGAAGTTTTTATCAAAGCAGTTCCAAAAGTTCGAATTTCAGATTTTCATATCCGTACTGGTTTTGATGAGAATTACGAAAATGCATTGCTTGAGATAAGACCAGAATTTATTGCAAATATTAAGAATAAATACATTAAAAAGGTAGGTCATTTTGGTGTTGCACCACTGGCTACCACTGTTGATAAATGGACTTTGTCAACTCAGTTAATAGATGCAGAAGGTAAAAATTATGGAGCCTCTTTAGAGCTGCCGTTAAAGAAGTTTTTTTCTGAAAGATATCCTCAAAGAGATAATGTGTATTTCGGATTGATGGAAACAGAAGTGAAGTCGCCTAAAAAATGGCCATCAGACAACCCGTATTTGTGCACGTTGTTATTTACTTTAAAAGATGCTAACGGAAATGCTGTTGAATTTACAAGCGCTAAGGTTGGTTTTAGAGATTTGACATTTGATGAACGCGGACGCTTTTTAGTGAATGGAAATCCAGTAAAACTAATTGGAGTAAATCGTCAGAATCATCATATGAGCAATGGGAAAAATGGTTTCTAGATCAGATATAGAAGAGGATGTTAGATTGATGAAACAATATGATTTCAATGCTTTAAGAACATCGCACTATCCAAATGATCCATATTTCTAGGATTTATGTCATCAATATGGGGTTGCCTATTATGCCTATGTGCAGATTTTGGAGATAGACCAAATGATGGTAGTTTCTGTATCAATGGTATTATAGCTTCAGATAGAACTCCTAAACCAGAAATTATAACAGGTAAAAAGGTAAACCAACCGGAGGTAATAATTAGCTCAGAATATCCTAAAACAGGAAAGTTTGAAATTACCAACAGGCATGATGTTCAAGATTTGACAAAATATGAAATATTTTGGGAGCTTAGAGTAAATGGTAGGGTTGTGAAAAAGGGAATGCTAAAAGAAGGTCTTTCTGCAAAAGCTTTTGAAAAGGAAACGTTTCAGTTGAAATTAAAACAACTAAAAATTACATAGTGGAAGTGGAAAAATTTAGTGTTGATTCTAATAAAAAAGGGAGTGTTGTTCTTGTAAGAGTTGAAGGGGAAATTGCAAATCCAAAAGTACAGGTGAATTTAACCTATACGGTTTTGGGGAATGGAAAATTAAAAGTGGATTATGAATCAAATATTGATGCCTCTGCTCCGAATGTACCAAGAGTTGGGATGCAGTTTGATGTTGCATCCTCTTATCAAAACCTTAGTTATTTAGGAAGAGATCCTCAGCCCAATTATATCAATAGAAATTATGGTGCGGAAGTAGGATTTTATTCAGGTTTGGTTAAAACGATGAGCTATCGTTATGTGAAATCTAGTGAATATGGAAACCATACGAATACTAGATGGTTCAAGATTCATAATAATTCAAAAGGACTATTGGTAAAAGGTGATGACTTGTTAAGTTTTGTTTTATATACCCGTTGTGCATTTAGGTTATATTAATTTTAAGATTATTAATATTTCGTTCAAAATGAAATTTATTAATAAATTGTATGATAGTCATTGCGGTAATTTTAGCCAGTATTCTAGTTTTAAAACCGTC
>Ga0209223_10001023_pt1 | contig 31342 bp, 30 predicted proteins | sample COG_06_FD_184750 | JGI IMG/M metagenome (GOLD analysis project Ga0209223, IMG submission 184750) | Pelagic Microbial community sample from North Sea - COGITO 998_met_06 (SPAdes) (version 2) | ecosystem: Environmental > Aquatic > Marine > Neritic zone/Coastal water | place: Helgoland, sampling...
TCCTTCTTGGATCCATGAAAAGGAAGGTTCTTCATAGAAAATCATATCGCAGTCCAGGTGAAGAATATATTTCGAATCTGTGTCGATAAACTGCTTGAAGCTCCCATAAATTGGATAACCACGAAAGCAATGTGTTTCGGAATATGAGTTCCGGAGAAACATTTTATTTTGGGAACGAATTTGTTGTTTTTGATACTCAGCGAATATCAGGCTAATTCGATGTTTTTGTGCAAGACCTTCTAGCAAATTCTGTAAAAGCCGAAACCCCGATTGATTGGTAGTGTTGGCCAGAACTCCACTTGGTTTTTTTGTATCTAAAACCAAAGAAACATGAGATTGAGCTCTTTTGCACATCTCAATTAGGGGAGGGAGGGTTTGACTAATGAAATTATAGTCAGAGCGAGCGGCGAAGAGATAAGTTTGGATCAAATTTATGAAAATACCGAACGGTTCAAAAATAGGGCATTACAGAAACCAATCCCATAACTAGGACTATACCTCACAACATCAAAAAGTCCGTGAAAACAAAAATTCTGGTCGCTTAAGAAGTTAAAAATATCAAAGAAATAGGAATGTTGTTTGTCGTCTTTATTAAAGTCGCACTCAAGGAGGATTGCTTTGATAGCATTTCTCTCGAACATTCCTGAAGCTCCCTTGAGGACCGAGACTTCATTCCCTTCTACATCAATCTTGAGAAGGTCAATTGCAGAAATGTTTTCAACTTGGCAGAATCTATCAAGCCTATGGACGGATATACTTGTGGAATTGTTCTCTTGGACTTTGACAACTTGACCACATAAGTCGGAATCAGTTTTGGTGAGAAATGCTTCTTCATCGGCTTCCCCAATGGCAAAGTTATGGCATATGATGTTTTTCCTTTTGGATAAGTTTTTCTCGATTTCAGTAAAAAGGTATGGAGAAGGCTCAAAGGCATGAATGAATGAATGAGGAAATAATTTGCAAAAGTGTGAGCTTGTTTGGCCTTTATGTGCGCCAATATCGAAAATCATAAGGTTTCTTTTGATGCCAGCGTCAGAAAGTACTGATTTGAGAGTGTTTGTCTCAAAACACGCTGATATCATGTTTTTTATTTTACTGAACGGATTGACTTTCATGAGCAGCCTTTAAGTTAAAGAATCAAAGGTGCTATGACTTCTTCAACTGAAATAGCAGACATACACTTAAAGTCGTGGTCACACGATTCGTAGCCTTCATGAATCCAACAGGGACTGCACGCTGGAGTACTATTTAAGTTCATATTTTTTGGGTACCCAAAGCAACCTACGGGGCGAGAACCACCGAATATAATAGTACTAGGAATGTCTAATCCATTGGCAATGTGCATAAGTAAACTATCAGGGCCTATGAAAAAACTGGCTTTCGAAAGAATAGCTGCAGATTCACGCATCGATAATTTGCCAGCATATCTATGGACGCCTTCGAAGATGGGTTCCTTCTCATCTCCCAATTGAATGATGGAATATTTGGATCTGAGGTTTTGGATTAATTCCGACCAATTTGCTTGAGACCAGTTTTTCACCGTTTCTTTGCTCTTGGTGCAAATAGCCAAAATAGGTTTATCAAACTGATTGGTTTCCTGTTTTGCCCAATCTTTTTCTTCTTCGCTCAGGTAGAAGGTAGCTTTGTAATCATATTTATCTATTCCGAGTCTGAGCATGTTGTGCTCGATTATATTCTGGCTTTTTTCCTTGCGAACGATCAGTTCCCAATAGGTTGAATTGAACGAATAAAAGGTTTCGGGTTGATTGATAGAGTCAATGTTAGGGTCAAGTCGGATCAGTTCGGGGTGTGGGGTAATGCAGTTAATTCTCAAATTAGGATAGTTCTCTTTAATGCATCGGATGACATTTGCGGTAATAAGCGCGTCTCCAGGCGCTCCCAAGCGATCGATTACTGTAAGAATTTTTTTATTATTGTTAAGTGAAGGCAACTGCGAATGCAGGTGAGAATTTCGAAGCCATCTGTATTTCGACCAAATTTTACCAGGATATAAACGATGGAAAGGATAAAGAAGGGGTTGAAGATCGTTTTTACCTCCGGGGACTTCTCCATAATCCTTCAATTTTGAAAGTTAAGATTTTTAGCAAGAAAAAGACCGACCTCTCCATCCCGACCAACGGCTTTTTGTCGTGGACTTGACTTGATGATTTGGAACCCTAAGTCCGTCAGTTTGCTCTCAATCTGAGAAAAACCACCGCCACCGGAGTGCCAGCTATGCCACTCCATAACGAGAAACTTGGAATTTTTCAAAATCGAAGGATAATGAATAAACAAATCCCATTCCCCTCCTTCTATATCGCACTTAATCAAGTCATAAGAGCTAGAATTGGATGAGAGAATCTCTGATGATTTGAGAGTATTGGCATGATAAGGAGGATCGGAATGCTCGGATTCAAAAATTGAACCAGCCATATATGGTCGATCAAAAAATTTAATTAGTGGTTCTTTAGGATCACCGACAGCACGCTGCAGATATTGAAATCTATTTTGCAGTCGAGGTAATTTGACCAATTTTTCAAGAGACCTTCTACATCGAAGGGAAGGTTCTATGAGAGTTGAATAGATTTTATCCTGAGAGCGCTTTGATTGAAGCCAAAGACTAAAATAACCATAATTAGCCCCTATATCTAGAACCGAAAATATATTTTTGTCGGGTATGAAATCGGAATACTCTTGCTGAATAAATATTTCTGAAAAGGAATCGTAGGCGTCGTTTTCACTAAGATATGCCCGATAGTCACCCTCCAAAGAAATGGAATGATTGAACTCATAAAAGTAATCTGCATGAAGGTGGGCCAGCATAGCCCTTCGAAAAGCGGAGATTTTAAGAAGGTTGGACCAAAGAGCCTTCAATTGAAGGAAAGTATGTTTCTAAGTTTTCTCCTTACGCCAGCTGCGGAAAACTTTTCCAGGATCGTTGGGGAAACAGAGGCGAATTTCTTGACGCTTTCTTGGTATTGGCTAATGAAAGTGCCCAAAGACTCTACCAACTTTGGTACCGATCTGTCATGAATGCGTAGGCCCAGGTTGTTGGACTCTAGAATCCTATTCGTCGCGGTTGCTTGGGGGCCGTAAGATATGATCGGACGGCCGGAGGCAATGAGCTCAGGCATTTTGGTGGGGAAGGAGTAGCGATAGTGCCGATGCTTCTCCTCCTTGAAGGAAGAAGGGAGGACAAAACAATGTGCTTTTTCCATGATCTCAAACTTTTTCTCAAGAGGCATAACAATGCCATGATGGGTGAAGCCATCCCCACGAATTAAATCTTCAAGAAAATCAGCGGGTTGTCTTTGGCCATATAGATGAAACTCAATCCACGGAATCTTCTTCCGAATTTCAGAGACCGCTTCAAAAAGGTCTTCAATGCAATCACCGTGAAGGTGAGAAAAAAGACCGCCGATAAAGCATAATACAAATGGGTTTTGCTCACAAAATGGCTCGTAGCTTGGCGAAGCGATTTTGGAGCAAGCCTGCTCGGCTCCGTTGTGTAGGACTTCGATATCTTTTCTCCCAAGAGTTCGTTCATACTTAGACTTCATTTCCTCGGTTATGCAAACGAGTTTCGATGCTCCTCGAAGAGTTTCGTTAGAGGATGATCTTTCAAATTCTGGTGAATGGTCTGCCAAATGTACTACCAAAGGAACTTTACTTTTTTTTGCTATCCAATGGGCGTACTTCATGCATTCGGGTGAGTATACGAAGGCATATACAGATGAAAATTGTTCCGAAAGGTTCTTTCTAATCCATGATGACGAATAGCTGCCCCGCCATTCTGGAATCTTCCCTGCCAAAAAAGAGAGAAGAAAACGACCCGATGGATGATAGGGCACCTGAGCCAGTAAATATCCGAGCCTATCTCCAAATTTTTTGAACGATGCATCGGTATAAACCACACCATGTTCAATCTCCTTAAACATGCAGTCAAGAGTAACGCCAAAACCATTCGGAGTGCCTGGGGGAGTTTCAGTAACTAGCAATAATTTAGAAGACGGATGGCTCAAAGAATGATCAGGAGCGACGCTTGTGTGCTTCCACGATTTGTTTAATGGTGTCGCTTAAGGAGTGACGCAGGCAGAAAGTGGGGTAGTGAGATTTGATTTTCGTAAGGTCGCTGTAGTAGCAAATGTGATCTCCAATTCGATTGTCTTCCAAATACTCGTACTTTTGAGAGTTTCCCGAATGGCTTTCGCAAATTTCGAACGCCTCCAAAATCGAGCAACTGTTGTCTTTGCCCCCACCCAAGTTATAGACCTCTCCCGAGCGAGGAGACTTTATAAATAAATCAATGAACTGAGCCACATCTTCTGAATGTATGTTGTCGCGTACCTGCTTACCTTTGTATCCAAAGATCTTGTAGGTCGTCGCATTCAGGTTGCATTTGACTAGGTAACTCAAGAAGCCATGTAACTCGACGCCTGAGTGGGATGGGCCGGTAAGGCATCCTCCCCGCAGGCAACAGGTTGCCATGCCAAAGTAGCGCCCATACTCTTGTACCATGACATCAGCAGCTACCTTTGAGGCACCGAAAAGCGAATGTTTGCATTGATCGATAGAGAAAGATTCAGAGATACCATTTTCGTAGGCTGGGTCTGCATAATCCCAACGGGTATCCAGCTCCTTAAGCGAAACTTCATTCGGTCCATCTCCATAGACCTTGTTGGTCGACATGTGGACGAAGGGAGAGTCCGTGCAAAATTGGCGGGTTGCCTCGAGCAAGTTTAGGGTGCCGACTGCGTTGACATCGAAGTCATCGAAGGGGATGGAGGCAGCCTTGTCGTGGGATGGTTGGGCTGCTGTATGGACGATGGCCTCTGGCTTTATCGACTTGATGAGATCAAAGACCTTTTTCCGGTCCCGAATGTCCAGTACATGATGAGTAAAGTCGCTCAGGTTATCGCTTAATTCCTTCTGCCTCCAGGATGTGTCTCCTTGTGGACCAAAGAACTCCATCCTTTGGTTGTTATCGATGCCGTGAATACTATGTTCCTTGCTGGAGAAGTATGTGCACACTTCCGAACCAATTAGACCGGAAGAGCCTGTGACTAAGATTTTCATCAAATTTTTTTTGTCAACGCGTAATAGTGACCAAGGTATTGGTTGGATATTTTCTTCGAATTGAACATTTCATCCCTAGCGGATGAAAAAGTAAAATCATTGGATTCGAATGTACGCAGTTTGGTTAGTTCCTCAAGTTTTTGGCTCAGAGCAGTAGTAGAAATTTCATCGACTAACCACCCAGTTTTTTTTGGTATTACCATGTCTGGCAATCCACCCGTAGAAAAACCGAGTACTGGAGTATGGCATGCAATCGATTCAATTACTGTATTGGGAAGATTATCAATGGGTGCTGGGTGGAGAGTTAAATCGGCAGCACAATAAGCAATCCTCTTTAGCTCATCATCTTTTATGAAACCAAGAGTTTGAACATTTTCAGGCAACTTATTTTCTGCCTTAAATTCACCCATTAGAATAAAATGGGATTCTTTGAACTTTTTATCGAAAAGAATTTCCTGAAGAATTTGGCCACCTTTTCTCGGCTCGTTTAAGTTGCCGGCAGACGATAAAATGACAGTTTTTCTAGGATCAATTCCTAATGCTTGCTTGCATGCTTGAGGAGCAATGTGAGGGGAGTATTCTTTGAAAATTGGGTAAGGCACTACATTGCTATTAAATTTACTCCAGTAACTTTGCTTGGCAGATTGTTCCATCCATTTAGATGGGGCAATGAATGAGAATAATTTAGATGATTTGCTTTTCTTTAAACGCGACCAGAATTGTTCTAACTCCTTAGTTTTCTCACGAGAAGGTTCAGGGCCATGGCTTGGATAATAGGATCCCAAAAATGTCGAACAGTCGTGCAAAGTCCATGATGTTGGAGAGTGAGAAAGAGAGAGTTCGGCAAGTTCCATTGGCCAATCTGCACCATGGAAGTTGTGTAGATTGATCCAATCCGGTTTTATTGCAGATAGAATTTTGTCAAGTTGAGCGTGTAAATCTTTTTTCCGCAGTTTAGGTAGAATAGATGATATAATCGAATTGCTTGAAAAGATGGAAAGGAATTGAAATTTTCTACTCACATCCAAAATGTATTCCTTAAAAGGAGAAGTCACGCAACCATCGCTCGATATGCGGTGAACCTCGCATCCATTTTCAAAAAATGAATGAGCAATACGGTCGGTTGCTGTTGAAGCCCCACCCGTTTTTGCAAAATCTGATATTATACAAACCTTCATCACTTAGGAGCCAGTTTTCTTGGCCTCCATGTAAAGCGAATCTGCTTTTCGTTCATTTCCATTTTCATTGATATCGAGCAAGTAGTCATTCCAATTGGGTATAGCACTAAGTCTCGAATGAACCTTTTGAATTTCGCTAAAGCCAGCTTCACTAAGCTTTTGTTTCAAATTGTATTGATCAAAACTTTGCTGATGGACTTCACCAGAACTCCGGAACATTGCTTGTTTTATTTGTAAATAAGTCAACCCAGGCACAATCATTTGAAGAATTTCTTTAAGGAAGGATCTCCCTGAAAAAATTAAGAAAGCATTATACTTTTGGGGAAATATTTTTTTGATCAGAAAATGTGTTCGGTAACTTGCATCAAATAGTAAGAATTTGATCATTCTTAGTTTTGAACGAAGAGTTGTTTCTATACTTTGCGTTTGGATAGAGGATACTTGAAAGTTATCGATAGCATTCCCAATTCTCTCTCGGACGAATTCATTTTGATGGACATCAGGGTTTCGGAGGTAAGCGCTCATTAGCCCTTCTGGACGGTTTCGAGAGAATTGATCGAAAATTTCTAGATGCATCCAAGTATGTTCTACGCTTCTCTCTTCTCCGGTTTCTAGTTTACCCAATATTTTGAGGTAGTCTTTAGCCATTCTTTCGAAGTCTGGAACCACAACTCTTAAAACACCGCCAGGTTTCAAGCATCTAAGGCATTCGCTGAGAAACTTATCCGCCTTCTTAACATCCAAATGCTCTAGGAAATGAGAGCAGTATATCGCATCTGCATAATTGCCTGGAAAGGGAAGGGGGGTTCTCAGATCATGGAACCTAACTTCATCCGATGAAGCGGATTGATCCAAATTAATCCAGTTTGAATGGAAAGTTTGCCCACAGGCTAGATTAATAAGCTTAGGCAAAATAAAATTTTAGTTCCATTTGATTAAATGATCCAAGTGAGGAGGGAAATCAGCGATTTCATTTTTCATCTGCTTTGGTGAAATGCTCTCTACGATTTCAATTTTATCGATGGGTAATTCGTTATCTTTTTGAGACAGTATTTTTTCGCATGCATCAATTACACATTGCGAACTTATTTCCTTCATACATTTAAGATCGTGAGGGCAGGCGTTTGGTAACCAACAAGGAGAGCATTCCAACTCGACTGACACATTCTCAAAGCATGGATATCCAATTTGGTAGGGCTTTAGCCTTCCTCCCCAGACAATAACCGATGGGCAATCAACAGCTCGCGCCATATGCATTAAAGCTCCTTCGAGACCAACAAAAAGGCGGGCGTTTTTCAAAAATAAACCAGCTTCTCTTATCGAAGTTTTTCCACAAAAATCACTTACACCCTTTAGTCTTATATCTTTTTCCGATCCTAGTTGTAAGATTTCGAAATTCTTATCAAGGCAATCTACAACCTCTTGCATTGATTCTACACTCCAATCCTTTGTCGTTTGAGGATGATTTGAATGGGAGGCTTGGCTTTGAACTACAATGTAATCGGCAGAAGGTTTTGAGAAGGAGTTCACTTCTTCATTCCTGAAAAAAATTTCAGGTTTTAGTGAAACTGAGCCTCTTAAGCCTAGTTGATGACAAAATTGTTCAATCACGTGCGAATTGAAAACTTTCTTTTTGGTTGGCAGTAAGTTGGACCAGCATCTGTAGGTTATGTCATGATAATCAAATCCAACTAGTTTCCTGAAATTGATCAATTGATTTTCTCGTCGGTAAACCTTTTGGACGGTTTGATTTAAAAGAAAAATTTCTTTAAAAGCGCTGAGCGTAATTATCTTTTCACCGGAGTCTTCGAATATCTTTCTAAAAATAATGGTCAGCAGTAGCATGTCTCCAATACCACCGTTCATTTTAATTATTTTAGCCAATCAATTTGCCCGGGCAAAAGCCATTCCGGCCCAATCCGTTTCTTGCAAAGGTTCGTGCCCCATAAAAGCTTCAAACCTTATTACTTCAAAACCACTTTTCTCAAGAAAAGAGGACAGTTGGTTCTCAAAAAAGTATCGTACCTTGTGCACTTCATCAAAGTATTGGTATTCTTCAGTTTTCTTGTCTTGGATGGAATAACTCTGTTTAATAGCTATGCAACTATCTTCGGCAAGTATTGCTGGAAAAGACTTTCTCGTCATTCTATGATCACTTGTCTCAATCTGAATTTCGTTAGGTTTACAGCCTTTTTTTATTACGCTTGGACCATACCAAAAATCAAATGCAAATATTCCACCCGTTCGAAGACTTGAACGAACGGTCTGAAAAGTCTCCAGAAGGCTTGTGTCGGAAACTTGATAGCCAAGCATGAAAAAAAGGGAAATAGCCAAATCCCACTCTAGATTAGTTTTAAAATTCTCTGAATTGCATATTTCAAAATCAATATTCTGACTCCCCAAAGAAGATTTTTTTAAGTTAGCCAAAGAAATCATTTCTTCGCTTGCATCAATTCCTAAAACGTCAAATCCATGATCCCTGAAGATAAAAGAATAATTTCCGGTTCCGCATCCGAACTCTAGCATTCTTTTCGCCGTTGAATCCAATTTTCTTAACGATTCAACAACATAGGCTGCTTCTTTGTGGTACTCCTTGTTTTTGTAGATAGCGTCGTAAAAGAGGGCTGAATTAGAGAAGATTCTTGTCATTTGAGATTCGCTGAAAGTATATCCTTTAGGATTCTGCAGACTGCGTCGATTTCGTCTTTCCTTAGACTAATCCCTGATGGTAAGTATAATCCACTCCTAGCTATCTTGGATGAAATGGGAAAGTCATCCTCGTCAGAATAAAAACTCTCATTTTTAAAAACCGGTTGTTCGTGAATGGGCCAAAAGAATTCTCTGCAACCAATGCCCCGAAGATTTAGTCGATTAATCATCTCCTCGGCGTCTAGGTTGACTAAATCTTTGAGAAGAATCCCAAATACCCAAAAAATGTTCTCTGCATAAGAAGTCTTCAATAAAGGAAGCTGAATCAAATCAAAACCTTCGAGTAATTCCAAGTAGGTTCGCCCCATCGTTTTTTTCATTTCAATTGTCTGCTCAAGGACTTCAAGTTGAGCTAACCCTATTGCAGCCTGCATATTGGTTAGCCTGTAATTGGGGGCAAGATGATGATGGACGAATCTTCTCTCACCCTCAAACGCCAAGTTTCTCATAAGACGGCACTTTTGAGCAATTTCCGGGTCGTCGGTTAGGATCATTCCTCCCTCACCTGTAGTGATATGCTTGTTAGGATAGAAACTGAAGGTACTTATTGCTCCAAAAGAGCCACAAAGGCGATTATCCAATTCTAATCCGATCGCTTCGGCAACGTCTTCCACAATATGAATGTTCCTGTCTTCGCAAATCTTCATTAGGGGGAGCAGATTTACCGGCAGTCCGTAGGTATGCACAACGAGGATTGCCTTGGTCTTTTCCGAAATAAGATTGATAATCGCATCAGGAGAGGCGTTCCAAGAATCAATTTCCACATCGACGAAAACTGGGGTTGCACCGCTCATTAAAATTGCCCGAGCACAACTAATGATTGTGAAGCTAGGCATGATGACCTCGTCACCGGGTTTCAACTCAAGAGCATTGAAGGCAAGTTCCAAGGCAGCAGTTCCATTGGATACAGAAACGCCATTGGTGCGATTATGATGTTTGGCAAACTCGGATTCAAATTTTTCGACAAAAGGTCCCTCAAAGGAAATCCATCCCGAATCAATGCATTCGTTTAAATATTCCTTTTCCTTTCCGCGGAAAGAAGGTGAATTGACCGGAATAAAACTAGTTATTTTTGATCTCCTTCAAACTTGTCTATCGGACATGATAGCCTGAATGTGTCCTTTTCATAATCTTTACCCGTTCTCAACCCTGAAGAAAGAACGAGAAAAGTAGTATCCTCAATTGCCTCAAACATGTGGGCTTCATTATAGTCGTGAGAGATAAGGTCGCCTTTTTTCACCACAACCTCAGTTAGTTTTTCTCCCATTTTTTTAGAACGGGAAATCATTTTACCCTCTAATACATAAATGTACTGTACGGACTCTTTATGGTAATGGTTACCTCGAATGCTTCCCGCCTTAGAGGATATTATGGTAGCTCCATTGAAGTCGATTTGCTCGACAATATCTGTAATTTGACCTCTCGAATCTTCAAAGGTTAGCTTGATTTGTTGAATATTCATTAAACTATTTTGGGTTGTGGGATCGGAATAATAAACTTTCCGCCATTTTTCTTGTACTCACTTAAATTATTGATGATTTCATCTGCAAAATTCCATGCGAGCAACAATGCATAATCAACTTTTTCACTCACTAAAGCGGAGTCGGGCTTGATTGGTATATGCATACCAGGAGTAAACTTCCCGATTTTAAGAACACTCTTCTCAGTAGCGAAATCTAAAAGCTCTGGTCCAATTTTGCAGTAGTTGAGGAGAGTCATTCCTTTGGCAGGTGTGCTAACTGCAGCGATCTTTTTTCCGGAAGACTTCAATTCGAAAAGCAGATTTCTTAACTCCTCACGATTTTTTATGACCTGATCTGAAAAGTGAGAGAGAATATTAAAATCTGCTAGGTTGAGTTTATCTTCTTTTTTATGAAATTCTGCAACCCTTGGATTGATCGAATACCTGTTCTTACGGGCAAGGAAAACTCTGAAAGAACCGCCATGAATGTCTCTTTCTTGGACATCAATCACATCCATGCCAAATTTTTCAGCAAGAAAAATTACAGGGCTTAGGGAAAGATAGGATAGGTGTTCATGATAAATGGTATCATACTCCAAAAGATTGATTAGGTTTCCTAGGTAAGGAGCTTCAAAAATAAAGACACCATCATCGGTTAAAAGGGATAAAATAGTCATCATGAAAGCATGAAGATCATCAATATGGGCAAAAACATTTGTCCCAGTTATTATTTTAGCCGGTCCTTTTGAAGATAGAATCTTTTGCGCTATGTCATGACAAAAAAATGAATCCCAGGTTTCAATACCTCTTTCATTGGCTATATTGACAATATTGGAAGCTGGGTCGACTCCAAGTATTTTTGTGCCGTTAATTCCAAAACATTCAAGTAGCACGCCGACATTGCTGCCAATATCTACCACTAGGTCATCTGATGTTAAAGAATATTCCTTTGAGGTTGAGTCAGCAAACTCTTGCCAGTGTTTTTTCCCAAGTTCGGTTGTGGAAGATTCATAGGGATAATCATTTCGATAAAGAATTTCGTGATGCACTACCTGTCCCAATTGTACTAGATTACACTCTTTGCAAATTTGTACTGTCAGAGGATAGGAAGTCTCCGGTTCCTTTAAATGTTCAGCTTTCAAAAATTGGTCGGCTGGCGGGGAAAACCCTAAGTCCAAAAAGTGCTCAAAATTAGTACCTGAACAAATTCTGCATTTTTCTTGTTGTTTAAGCACGTTCATTGTTTCTTATGATTTGTAAGTGGATCTATGTACTCGAAATTCTTCAAAAATAGGTAGCATTCTTTGGAGATAATGTTCAGGTTTGTGTTCTGATAATAATTGGTTGGCACTTTCGATGAGTTTGTATTTAAGCTCATCATTTCCAAGTAAACTTAAAATTTTACTGGCTAGCTCTTTTTCATCAAAGGGATCAAAATAAAGTACACTTTCGCCAAACTGTTGCCTGTGGCCTTCAATTCCTGATATTACAGCAGGGCAACCTACGGAAAGTGCTTCCAGCGGCGGGAGATTGTTTGGCCCTAAAAGAGTCGGAAATACTAGCATCTCAGCTCTTCTGTAAAGTTCCCAAATTAAATTTCTCTCCACAAAGCCAAGAATTACAACTTTTTCCGTTAACTTTAATTCTCTGACCTGTTCCTCTATATATTTCCGGTTGCCTTTGTCAGGACCTGCCAGAACTAGTTGTAGATCGTTGGACTCTACTTCGTTCATCAATAGTTTAAATGCTTTAATTAGAGTAATATGATTTTTGTGTGCCCAAAATGCAGCCGGTAGAAATATAAAACGATTGGCAATGACATCAGGAAACTTTCCATCAAAGGGAATTTGTGGAACGACTGGATGGGAAAATGGGACGATTTCAATTCTTTCTTCGGGGACATGCCCGTAGTTAATTAATTCGTGTTTTCCTGCCTCGTTGCATGTAATTACCTTGTAAGCTTTTTGGAGAGCTTTGGAAAATATCTTTTCTCTCCAATCGAATTGATTTAAGAATTCAAGGTGACCAATGATGTTTCTGTGAGCAAAGTCCCAAGCAATTAGAACATAAGGTATATTTAAACTGGGGAAGTAAAAATAATGATTGTAAAGCACTAAGTCTATATTTTCTTTCCGAACGATATTTTCGAAAGCAATGCTTTTAAGTTCCAAATATTTTTTATAGTCAGAATTAGGACTTGGATGCTTAATGGATGATTCAACATAAAAAAAGTTTAAAAACTTATTGATGTATGATCCCAACCTAAATCTTAAATTTGATATCTTTTTTGAAAATTCATTTAGAAGTTTTTCGTGTTCATCCTGAAGAACAAAGGTTTCAACTTCATTGATAAGATTGTTGCTTCCCTTTTCAGATTCAATGATGCAGCAAAATTCGATTTTATTTCCTTTTAGATTAAGAACTTGCTGTTTGGTTTCTGTAAAGGCAGTAAAGGTGCCTGTTTCATTTGCTTCTTCGTAGTCGTTAAAATAGAAGGCTATTTTCAATACTTAAGATGTAAGAATAATATTCTGATAAGATCCCTCTTCTTCAAACTCGTTAATGAAGTTTCTTAGAACTGAAGTCGGGTAGTTAACAATTTTAAACTCCCTAATTATCCAGAATTCATTCCAGTATTTTTGAATGATTGATATGTACTCTTCAATCTCCATACCACTTCTACGGATCATGTATGGACAAAGTTCCATAACACAGGGAATGTTTTTGGATAAAACATCCTTAGCACCTTTAAAAACGAAACCTTCATGACCTTCTACATCGATCCAAAGTAGGGAATTTCCTCTTTCAATTTCAACTAAGTAAGGTTCTAGGATAGTATCCAAAGTTGTGGATTCGGTTGACTCTTGAGAATTGCCACCTTCGCCAAAAATATAGTCAAAATTTTCTTTTTCACCTGATACGCAATGTTGTCCGAAATTAGTCTTTGATTTCTGAAATGAAACCATTCGTTTTTCATCAGAAACAATACAGTTAAACAATTTTGCAGATTTCTCGATTTGGTTTAATCTAAGGTTTTTATGGCAAGACTTAATATGATCAGAGCAACCGTCTACACCGAAAGAATAATTGAAATCCTTGGATATAATAGATCCAATTGTAATAACACCGTTGTTAACACCAACATCTATTAATACATTCTCCTTAGATTTTAATAGACCTTTAGTTTTTAAAAAGTCTACTGACCTACGGTATATATCATATTCGAAGCATTTTTTTACAAATAGTGAGTAGTGAATGAAGTCATTTGCCCTAATTGCTTCTCTTGAAACGGAAAACTTTCCTTGAATTGAATTTGCAGTAAGGTTTGCAACAGGAAAAACTCTGTTAACATTCCATAATAGAAAACGAGCGAATTCGATTAATTTCTTCATTTTAAAATTTTACATATTCTTCATCATTAAAAATAAATCCACCCGAATGCTCTCGGAAATATCGTTTTTGAAAAATCTCATTCGGGGTTATTGCTTCAAAAGCAGATGATTCTTGATTATCTACAAAGAATAAATTGAAACCTTTTGAATTAGTTGCAACTAATTTATACTCTTTTTGCTTGCAGAGTTTAATCGCCGCCAAGGCAGACATTCCGTAAATATTTTCGTTTATATTTTCTAAACTAAAGGATGGGTTATATTTGACCGATACTGATTCATTTGCAAAAAAGGGATTGATTTCCAAAACTATAACTCTTGGGCGAACAGATTTTAATTGATCTAGAATCCAATAATCATTTCCGTCGATATCAATCGATAGTAAGTCGACATTCTGGTTTTTATAGTTTGTATCGATGATGGAATTGATGTTTTCTTTTGACACAAATGCTTGAACAAATTTCGGTTGGTTTAGATAAGTACTGAAACAATTTTTGTAAAATGAAACACCTTCATTTAACTTTTTTTCATTACAGTCGATAAAGATTCCATCAAAACCGAAATGGACGCATAAATTGGCACAATTACTAAATAAAGTTCCATTTCCAGAACCAATTTCAATAAATGACTTACTGCCAAAACCAATTTTTGAAAATATTTGAAGTATGATTCCGTCTTCATTATCCTGAGAAAAAATAGACAAGTTTGTATCAACTAATTTACTTGAGGAATTTGTCTCTTTATATTGGTTAAAAAGAACATGCTGGTTGACTTTATTTTGAATGCTGGATTTATCTTTTAATTCATTGTAATGGTTGAATTCAGTGTATAAATGGGTTTTAAGACAAGATTCGAATAATTGGTTAAAGTAACCTGAAAATATTTTTTTAAATATATTTTTTATAAAACTTAATAACATTATATAATTATTGTAAATAATTGTATTTAAATTCACCAACTCTAAAGTCATGCGCAAGCATGTTGTGATATCGTGCACCAGCAACAATCCGAAATTTTTTTGATTGATTAGAACCTGATCTGTGAATCATATCCATAGTGAAAAAACCGACATCTCCAAATTGCATTTTAGCGTCTAAAATTGTATATTTTGAAATTACTTTATCTTCAATTTTAAATTGTTCTGAAACTAGATCACCCTTACCAGATGATTTAGCACTTAAGAGTCCTTCATTATGAGAACCTTTAAGGTACTGCAATGTTCCATTATGGAAGTCAACATCCATCATTGGAACCCAACACACCAATCCATTTTTACTAGACTTATTTTGTAGATAATATGATGAATCTTGATGCCATGCTAAAGAGTTTCTTTTATCTAGGGGGAATCGATTCGAAGCATTTGACCGGATATGCAAAGACCTGTTTCAGGTACATTCAAAAGTTCAGCAACCTGTCTCATTATTTTTTGATTATAGAATATTCTATGTAATTCTACATTGATCTTCATCGCGTTATAAAAATTCCCAAAAGTGATTGGATCTGTCGTTCTCAAATTTTTTAATATATTATGCAAACTTTCGTCATTCCAATTTGATGAACTTAAGTCAATCAATGGAGATCCATTTATCTCTAAATATTTATTAAGAATATTAACAAAAGCATGAAATAAGGATGATGTATCATTAATTGGGAAATAATTTTTTTTAATGAGCATGCCATCTTTGCAGTATTTATTAAAGTTAATATTCATTTTATATTTTTAATTATTATTAGTTGTAATATCGTTTTAATATTTTGATATGAATGCTGTTCATTAATTCGTAAACTAGACGTAGTTTTTGTCTGTGTAGGAGATTTAATATAAATGTATATTGGGAGTTCGGTTTAATTACTTTTCCTTTAAATATCCCCCAATTCTCTTGGTAGGATAATTGGGGGTCTCTCTGGTAATATTTAGGAATGATTCCATAACTCATCTGCAGATATCCAAATTTCAGACAATCCACACTGTCCTTTGGTTTTAAATCTCTATTATTAATCAACTCAATTACTTCCTGATGATTTGTTGGTTTATATACGCAACCAAATGCATTGTAGGGTTCTTTAACTAAAACAATTGTGGGTATCTTTCTATATGCAGATTCGATTGCTGCAGTAGATCTAAATGCTATAACTTTACTAGCATTATCCATTAAAAAATAAGAAGAGATATTTTCTTCAGGTTTTATTAATTTTAAATTTGTATACTTGTTTCCTAGTTCCAAGTACTCTCTTAATTCCTGAGTCTTATTATTCCAAAAATTAAAAGATGGGTGGAGTCTAAGATGAAACATAAAGTTAGAGTTTATATCTTTGAATTCCTGAACGATGCTTTTAATAGCAGCCAACTGGCAACTGTAAATTTTGTCATAATTATGAAACTCTGGAGATGTATGCTCTTCAAATATTGAGCTTTGAAATATTAGAACATTTTGGTTGTTTTTATCCCAACTGTCAGGCAACCTGTCCACATATTTAATGTGATTGATGCTCTCATCAGCATTATGTGTAATTTCAATGCTTTTGCCCTTTTTTTTAACACTAATTGAGCCTTGTTTAATTCCTAATTTTTTTTTGAAGAAAATATCTCCTATTTGTCTTTTTTGTTCTATTGAACTCTTCTTGCACTTCCAAAGTTTCTCAGCTTGCTTAGTGTAAAATCTATGGTCTTGCGGTTGTGTATTTTTACAAAGAACATAACCACCATTATAAGCAAATTCATGAGTATAATAATTAATTCTTTTTGCAGTACAAGCAGCGATAGCAGCTTTTTCTAACGCATGTCTGCCATTATATATGTACATTATATCAGGTTTCATTAACTCTATGTATCTTCTTGATGTTAAGTAAATTCTTACTGAACTTTGTATAAACTTTCTGATTTCGGTTGAATAGTCTTTCACACTTGGTTGATATTCACGGTCTATGTCTGAGATTGATGAACATACACTTTGTCCTAAGTCATATCCTAAAAATTTATAATCCTTAAGTTCTTTTAAACTTTTGAATTTTATTTTTGCTGATTTTATTACTTTAAAATCAGCTATTTTTGTAAACGAAAAAATATTAAAATTTTTCGCTTTTCCCTTTAAAAGTGATAAACCATTGTTTCTTCTACCTATACAATATAAGCATGTATCTAGCTCTTTTTTGATATTAATTTCACAAATAGGAATTGTTCCGTCGCAAAAAAGGAAATCTACCTCATCACCTTTGTCTAGGTGTTTTTGTGCAATTTCAAGTTGTATTTCAAAAATTTCAGTGAAATGTCCAACATTTGAAAATATGCAAACTTTGTTCTTCAATATAATATTTTTGATTTAAAGATACTTAACTTAAATAATTTGATTTCCATGCTTGAGAACCCCTTTTTAATATTTGATTTTTGTATGTTTTTTTGAAAATAATTTTTTCGAATCGATATCCTTAACTTTTTTAATTTGTACTAAAATTTATTCTAGCTTTAATTCTCAAAGCTTCTTTTGAGCTAGAACTCGAAGATCGCCAGCTCCAAATTTATCTTTTCCATAAGTATCAGTATCTATGACATCATGATCGAAATCCGTAGGAAATCCTCCCACCATCCTTCTGAAATTAACAAAGCCATAAGACTGTAACCGAGTTGTTAGATCCTCCCAATTTGATCTTCGATAAGTTGCATTAAGTGCATCTCCTAGGTGATAGCGTTTCCCTACGCTAATATTAAGTTGAGATAACAGATTGATAACAAGGTCATGGGGAACATCCTTTAGAATATTTGTCGATACCTTCCACAAGTCGCTTGCAATAGAATCTTGACCTGTGGTGTAAATCCAAAACCATCCTCCAGGTTTTAAAACTCTAAAAACTTCCATGTAAGCTTTTTTTTCATCATCTAAGTGATGGAAAACCCCATTTTGAACTGCAAAATCAAAAGATTCTTCTTCTTGTTCTGTGGCGTAAACTGAGCCCAACTTAAAAGTCAATTTATTATCAGGTACGCCCAGAACTTCTCTAGCTCGGTTAGCGTATTTGATAGAATTTTCACCATAATCAATACCAAGTATGAAAGATGCTCCTTTTCGCAAAAGTGCGTGGGCAAAATTACCGTGACCACAACCGAAGTCAATGCATCGCATGTTTTTCAGGAATCCGTCACCCAAATCATTAATATCGAGACGATATTCATAGTTGGCGATTCTTTCGTCGTATTGCTCCCTTGAAAAATTGACCCAAAGACTTTGAAATAGATCTTTGTGCTTTGCTTCCATCTCAGATTCTTTTACGGCAAGGCTATTGCTTCCCTTTTCCTCTATAAATCCAATCTCTACCCACATTTTCCAAAAATTGAGAGCATCTCGAACATATTCTTGAACAATAGAATATGGATGCCTGTCTAGCTTACGATTTACCATTATATTCTCATAACGCATATTCATTTGAACAAGCATTAGAATTTTACCAACTGACATCAGGTGAGTATTTGGAACCGAAGATGTTACTTCCTCTAATTTTTTTAAGTCTTCTAAATATGTTTTATCCATTTTATTTGAGTGTAGTTGATAATATTAGCGAAAAATACATTATTGTTATTAAAAATGCTACTTGTTATAACTTTTTTAGGAATGCTCTTAATGTATATTTTCGACTTGGTTCTCTTAAACGCTCGAGAGCAAGAAGCTGTAGCCGAGACTTTTTAACAAGTAGGGCCAACGATGACATTGAAAATGCATGATAATGATCTATGAAAAATTCTTGACGATTATAACCCATTTGATCGGTTGAGGCACTTTCTCCATCCGGAAGTTCAATGTAAACAAGTCCACCTGGTTTAAGATCACAAGCACATTTTTTTAATACTGCTATTGGGTCAATAAAATGTTCAAGGACTTTATTAAGAGTTATTATGTCAAATTTACGATCCCAATTTAGGTTTCGATAATCTTGTGAGACTCCCTCTATGCCTATTGTTTCTTTTGCATGGTCGCAGTATCTATCGTCTGGTTCTACTGCAGTACAAGTCCAGTCTGTTTTGATTTTAATCTTACCTAAAAAAACCGATAGACCTGAACCGATGTCTAGTATTTCTAAATTTTGAGAATTTGAAAAATGATTTTCTGCAAAATCTACCAATCGCTCAACGCGCATTGAATTATCAGAATCATTACGAGGTAAACCCATAATTCTTTGATAAGTTTTGAGAATACCTGATGTATCCTCATAGTTGGAAGAAGCATAATCTTCTTGATATAAGTTCCTTAGATCAATTTTATGTGATGCTAGAAAATGTCCGCATGATGTACATTTCAATATCTCCCTGAAGTACTTTTGTTTTTTTATCGAACTAAATTCAGTTTCACCTTCAGGCCTTTCACGAAATGTTTTGGCAATGACCAATTCTTTGTTAAGGCAAAGAGGGCAATTTTTGTATTCAAGTATATTAGTTTCGTTTTTCATGGGAAATTCTTAACTGTGCATTTCCAAAAAAATTCGCGCATTTATAAAATTGAAAATAAATTTACTCAGGTGATTGGGGATTGGAAATAATTTAAAGAGTTTTTTTATCTTTTTTCTGTTCACAAACTCAAAAATCTTTGCCGATGGATCTAGGATGTAAGATATTGTGTGGGAATCATTAAAGTTTATTATAGAATTTATGGATGCGTTAAATCCCTTTTTTCGTCTATCAAGTCTTACTTTTTCGTTTAAAATTCCATTTAGAGCTTCACGAAGAACAAACTTTCCGTATCCATTTCTGATCAAATGTTTAGGAGGAATTGAATAAGCAAATTTTTGTAAATTTGAATCTAAATAAGGACTTCGATTTTCTACCGAATAGAACATGGAGTTTAAATCTTCCTCGTGTAAAATGACCGGAATGGCTTCATGAAAGAGCTCGTTTAATGTTCGGTTTCTAAGAAGGCTTTGGCAAAAACGCTTTTCCTTAAAAGCTTCCTTGAAGTCTACTAGCAGATAGTCTTTTAACTGCTCACTTCCATCGAAAATATGATTCCTAAAACCAGGGTTTACCGCGTAGAGATTTGGGTCCTTAAGAGTCGGGTTTCTGATGTGTGCTTGAATATTATTACGCCAATCATTTAAATACTCTTCATAGTTATCTTCTTTTCTAACTGCGTCTAAATGTAGTAAAAAGTGATCATAATAACCCGTAAATAGCTCGTCTGCAGATGTTCCGGAAAAGGCCACTTTAAATCCTTTTTCATGAATTGCTTCGGTTATTAAAGATTGAGTGTAATAGGTAATCGTAGCGATTGGAGAATCATGGTATTCAACCAATCTGGTAAGTCTCTCAATGGGGTCATTTTGAGTTGCAGAGATTAAATGGTGCTCGCAATTGATGTCCTGCACCGTAGCCATGATATTGTCCTCTTCGTTGTATCTTTCATCTGTATCTAAGATTGAAAAGGAGGTGATTTTGGCATTAAAGTTTTTTGCTGCGATTGATGCAAGACCTGCCGAGTCAACACCGCCACTAAGACAAAATGCAAGAGGTACATCTGCCCGTAGGCGAATCTTCATGCTCTTGAGTAAAGCCTCTTTTGATCCGTCGATCGCATCCATTAAAGACATGTTTGGGTCGATCTCGCTTTTGGGATTCCAATACCTAGTTGGATTTACTACACCGGTTGAACGAATAGTTAGGTTTTGAGCATACTTTAATTCGTGGACACCTTCGAAGTAGGTCTCTTTAGTTTTATAGAGTGACTTGTACCCATGAGCCAGATGCCGCATGAGATGACGATGGTTAACACTAAAGTTTTTACCAACTAAGCTTTTAAGAAACTTTACCTCTGATCCAAAGTAAAAGCCATCGCTACTTTGATGATAATAGAGTGGTTTTTCGGCAAATCGATCGCGGGATAGAAAAAGAGACTCATTTTCCGAATCGTAAATGGCAAAGGCCCACATTCCCTCAAAAAATTCTACGCACTTTTCGCCATAAATTCTAAAATAATGAAGAAGAACTTCAGTATCCGAGGATGTTAATAATTGGATCTCTTTTTTTTCCAATTCTTTGCGAAGTTCCAAGTAGTTATAGATTTCCCCGTTGAAAACGATGGTTTGAGTGCCGATGGAGAAGGGTTGGTTAGATCTGGAGTCTAAATCGATTATACTGAGTCTGGAATGAAGTAGACCCACTGTTCTCTTGCCCGAATTACATCTGAATACCCTTGAGTCCTGATTGTCTGGCCCACGGTTTTTCATGAGTTTCAATGTCTTTTGAATTCGAGTCTCAGAAACTTGATTTTTACAGTAAAAGCCGGCTATTCCACACATATCAGATAACAAATATACGTTTTAGATGAAAGAGATCGGTTTCAGTATTATTACTTCCTTCAATCGCACTAGGACTGCATTTAACCCCATGTTCCTTCAAACAGGTGATAACTTCTTTTGAGTAACAATGAGCTAATCCTTCTGGGTATGAATAATGATCGACCTCCTGACCGGTCCAACCTTTTAAATGTTGAATGCTGGCAGACACTTCACTCTGTAAATCCTGAGGTGAAAGAAATGACATCACCCGATGTGAATGACTGTGCCCACCAACGGTAAACAATGGCTCTGATGCAAGTTGACCAACTTCTTCATGAGTCATTTTTTGATCCAACTCATCATCAGGGTTAAAATTACCAATGCCATTTTGTATCCATATTTCACGGGCAAACTGGTAAGGATCGATACTCGCATTTTTTTTAACTACTTCCCTGACTCGATCAAGAAAGGATATTTTCTCAACCACTGATTTAACCGGCGAGATTGTTTTTAGATACTGATGCCGGAACTGTACATTTTCCGCATGCTCAACTGCATATTCAATCAGGTCTGTCCATGACCCTTCATTGTTTTCAATAAATCCACTGGTTAGGTAAAATATTGCTGGGATTTCGTACTTTTTCAGTATGGGGGCTGCGATATGAAAGTTATTGGCAAAGCCGTCATCAAAGCTGATGGCAAAGGAATGGGGAGGTAATGAACTCTTTTCCTGATGAGCTGAAACAATCTCATCCATATATACCGGGTTTCCTTTGGTCCGTAAGTCTGTGATCACTTTTTCAAATTCCTTTCGCTCCAAATGCTTTCTGGTGTAGTTACGCACCTTACTCTTGTTCTTCGTGATTACACCATGAAAGAGAAATATGACAAATTCATGTTCCTGTAAATATGAGGAGTAATCCTTCATCCTATTTTGTGTAAGAATCGATTATACTTACTTACACAAACCTCCTTCAGGTCAGTCGGCATCGAGGAATAGTACCGGCCATTTTGTAATTGAGCCCTGCTCGGCAAATAGCCGTTTCCCCGAAGAGAATCTATGGCTAATGCAGACATATTAATGCATGCCTCCGTATTAAGAATACGGAATTTCTTCAAAGAACTATCGCGGGTAATACGTAGTTGTTCTTCAAAAACAATGTCCCCAGTGTCCAGCTTGGGTTCAACATAATGTAGTGTGGTAATTAGGTTGTGAAAGTCGTTGTGATAGATGGCCCAAAGATGAGTATCTAATCCACGATAATATTCAGGAGCTCCCCCGTGCAAATTCAGGCAGGCTTTAGCAGGAAGCGAAATTACTTCTGAACTCACTTTGCCGGTACCAAAGATGATGATGATATCCGGTGCCAACTCCTTAATTTTTTCTATGCAAGAACTTTCATTAACCGAGTAATAGTGGCTGACAGATACGATATCCGCTATTTTTTCTGGTGCCTCTTTAAGCACCTCATTTTTTTCGTAATTATCACGATCTTTTTCAAAGGGGTGTACAGTAGGAAAGTCTGCTTGCAATGATTTGGTTTCTAGAATCACGGCTTCCAAAGAACATAGCTCATGCAGTTTCCACACATAGTACAGATGATGTGTGGTCTCGGTTGTTAAAATTACCGTTTTAAGCACCGGGCCTCCTATTCAACATCGTGTTCCTTAATTTGCTCACCCTCGGAAAGGTCTTTCTTTAAACATTTTCCCAGAAGCAGGTTTTCATTCCCCGGAGCAATTCCGCCAGCAGGACGAACCCATGAAAGGTCTTCCATGCTAATGACATCCCCCTTTTTTAAGTTCTTAGTCACAATGATGGAGCGTCGGACTGCTTGTGTCAGGGCTTCTTCGCATTTTTCTGTTTTTTTCCAATTGCTACCCAACATTGCCTCGGCCGCTCTTATTCTCTTAACCAATTCAGTCATTTCAGTAACATCCGCCGAAAGTTGATGATCGCGATAATCGGAAAAGTTATGGGTCAGTGTAAAATGCTTTTCTACTACACGAGCACCTAATGCAATTGAAAGAAAAGCAGCTTCATTTCCTTTGACATGGTCAGAGTATCCAATGGTGCAATCGAGTTGATCCTTTAGTTGTAGCAAAGCCAAAAGATTGGCCTCATTTTCCGGAACAGGGTAACTGCATACACAATGCAAAACCGCCAATTTATCTTTTATCATATTTGAAGACCAATTTGCAGTCAGAATTTTTAAGGTTTTTTTAACACCCTCAATGCCAAGTAACCCAAGCGATAATATCGTCGGCAGATAGTATCCCGATACTTTATTTATCAATGGATAAAAGTTGTTATCTCCTGATGCAATTTTTATTCCATCAACAAAATGGGAAAGGGCATCTGCACTAGCTAAATCAAAAGGAGTCGAAAGAAATAATAAGTCATGTCCTTTGGCATGTATTGATAACTTTTCAAACTGGTTAAAAGTCAATTCATAAGACTTAAGTTTAGCAAATCTTTGAGCATCGAATTTACTTACATAATTTTCGGTCCGAAAGGTTTGAAACTTTACTGCATCTGCACCCGCTTCAGCGGCTGCATCAATCATGTCTTTGGCGAGTTCGAAGTCTCCTTCATGGTTGTTCCCGATCTCAGCAACAATCAGAGCTTTCTCACTGGTATCAAACTTACCGATCTTCATGAATCCACATTTTTAAAGGGTCCGTGGTAGTGCAGTACAAATTGAGAATTTATTTTTTTGAAACCGATTTTTTCGTACATTCTTATCGACGGAATATTGGATGCTTGGGTACCGACCAAGAGGTTTTTGGGAAATCCATTGATGCTTTTTGCAAAATTAATCATCTGCTTTGCCAAGCCGTTGTTTCGATTTTTAGAATCAACAGCAATTAAATCAATTATGTTTTCTTTTTGTCCAAAAAGAAGAAGTAAGAAGGCAACGGGTTGATTTTTTTTAGAGGCTACGACCGTTACATCTCCCCGTTTTCCTGAAAAAAAATTACCCGCCCATTGCTTCTTTATTTCATCGGCCGAGGAATTATCTATTTTCGGGTCTTGATGAAACCGGTCTAAGGTAAAACTTTTACTAGCAATTTCCTCCACTTTCGCACGATCATTACTTGAGGCAAGCCTAATTTCGTATCGCCCATTTTGATGGGATTCAATTTTACACTCGTACTCGATTTCTTGTTTTAAAGTCACATTTGTTTCAATAACTTGGAAACCTAAGGTTTCGAGATGGCTACGTTCTGCTTGATTTGAGCAATTGGTCTTAGCATAAAGAAAACATTTGCTAACAGTTTGTGCGAATTGAGTTATATCAAGCTTAAGGGGTTCATGAACGCGGTAGGAAGGTAAACCAAGAATTTCTTCTAAAAATAGATCACGTTGGGTAACGCTTTCAGGTTTGATTTTAAGATTCAGTGTAAAATGACTTATACCAGTTGATGTAATCAGTGTACCCAACATCAAGCGGATGTGATGGATTGTAGCCAAGCAACGAGCGAGCTTTTTCTATAGATAGGGTACCTCGATCAGGAGTAAGGCGGTCTTTGGGTGTATATTGAATATCTAAACCATCGAAGTTTGCCTGCATAATATTTGCCATATCAGCAAGGGATTTAGAATTACCATAGGTGAGATTAAAAGTTTGGTTAAGCCCTGCATCCTTCGAAAGAACCAACTCTATGCCTTTAACTAGGTCTTTTATGTAAGTGAAGTCCAACTTGTCGGATCCATCCCCGGCTATTTTGATATCTTTACCAGAGAGTGCATTTTCGATGAATATCTGACCGACTCTTCGACTCACGCATCTTTCCCCATAAAGAGCGGATGGGCGAACAATGGTGTAAGGAAGGTCGAAAACCTGATTGTATGCGATGACTAATTTTTCTCCGCCGTATTTGAGTGCACCGTAGATTCCTAGCGGGTTGCAAATTGATTCTTCCGAAACAGTATCTTTGCTAAATTGACCGTAGACCATACTGGAGGAAAAATAAATAAAATGTTCTACTCGGTCTCTCGATGCATCTAAGGCATTTTCTAATGTACGAAAACTATGATCGAAGGTGCTGTAGGGATCTTTGTTGGATTTGTTGGCATGTGACACCGCCGCTAATTGTATTACCACTTCTGGCTTGATTTCGCTTATAAGTTTACTGAGGGCATGATAGTTACGAGCGTCTTGGACAAATAGGGGAATCTCGGCGTCTTGTAAGAGTCGTTGCCTTTCATTGAGAATCCGAAGGTATAAAGAACGATTAACGCTGTCTTCAGAAGTTGCAGTGAAGGAGGCAAGGTTGTTGACTTGTAGACTGTCTATTATGGAAACCTCAGCCCCCAGTGAGTGAAGATGGAGTGCGAGGTTGTGGCCGATGAAGCCCGCTCCACCGATGAGACAGATTTTTCTACCATTTATTTTTTCCATAGTTATTTAATTCTTAACTTCTTCGATAACTGATAGGATTTCACTCGCAATCGTCTCCATGTCAATTAGGTCAATGTGAGGACCAATCGGTAGGGCAATTATAGAATTGCTAATGGTCTTTGCATTTGGACAGGCGATTTTTCCATATTTTTCCTTGTAATAAGTCATATGAGGAACGGGGTGAGGATAATAAATACTAGTGCCAATGCCTCTAGCTTTTAGTAGATCCATGATGGTAGCTCGATTGACGGCTAATGCAGAATCCAATATCATACCCATGCAATAATGACTACTAGTTTGCACATCGTTGATTGGTTGGGGGAGGACCCGAAAGCCATTTTTTGAACTAAGCAAGGATTCAAGACTTTCAAAGTTGGCTCTTCTTTTATTCAAAAAGGCCGGTAGTTTTTTCATTTGCTCGACACCAATGGCCGCGTGCACTTCGCTCATTCTGTAATTGTATCCCAAATCAACCACATCGTAGTCCCCGGGGATTTTTCTTTCGCCATGTGTGCGGTTGACCCCAAATGCTTTGAGTAATCTTAGTTTTTGGGCAAGAGCTTCATCTTTGAGAATAATCATACCACCTTCTGCGGTGGTTAGGTGCTTTACGGGATAAAAAGAGAAGCACCCGGCATCTCCAATTAAGCCAGTATGAATACCATTATGGGAAGCTCCTGGTGATAAGGCACAGTCTTCGAGTAAGAAAAGGTTATTCTTTTTTGCAATCTTCGAAATACTTTCCATATCGGCAGGAACACCAAGGTAATGAACGATGGCCAAGGCTTTAGTTCTTGGAGTGATCAATACCTCGATGGACTTGGGGTCTATATTTCCAGATTCAAGTTCTGCATCGGCAAATACTGGACAGGCACCGGTAAGCTCAACAGCATGTGCAGTAGCCACATGCGTCTGACTTGGAACAATGACTTCATCTCCCGGGCCAAATCCCAAGGCATGGTAAATCAGATGCATACCAGCTGTGCAGGAGGAAACACTAATGGCATGGGGCGCTCCTGTAAATTCAGCAAAGGAACTTTCAAAGAGTTCACTTCTCGGACCATGTACAAGGATTGGTCCTGAAAGAACTTCTTCAACCGCCTGTTTTTCTTCATCTCCAAGAATAGGCTGACCGAAGGGTATATTTTTAGAATTCATGATACACTATGATAAACTACTTGTTGAGGAGTGCTGGAGGTAATGGATTTATCTATTGCCAAGCAAACGCTGACCGCATCTAAGACCTCCTGTTTCGATATAAGTGGAGTATCGTTAGAGAAAATCGTATCGATGAAGTTCATTATTAAGTCACCCTTTGCTGCTCCTGGATAATCTGATGACACTTCTTCTCGGTCTTCGAGTGGATCTCTCGACCAATAATAACTTGCACCGCAATGGCTTTGTTCGAATGTGCCGCTTGTGCCATACAGGGAAAGCTTGTGATGATGAGGTGCTACGGACGCAAAATTTGAAGTTATTTGTCCGGTGCTTCCATCTTCAAATTGTAAAACCGAAGTGGTCAGGGATAGTCCTTCAAATTGGGAAATTGAAGTAGCAATGTTGTTACCTCTAGCAAAAACGGAAGAAACTTTTTTTCCTGACAACCAAAGCATTAAGTCAATGACATGTATGCCACCGCCTAGGGTAACAGAATAATTTGGGATTTGGCCACGCCAACCGTCTGTGAGTTTGTGTAGGCGCCCGTAATCGTAGCTTCCTTCCATATGAAAGATTTCACCAAGTAAGTTGTAGGAAATTCGTTCTTTTAACTCAGCGAACCGAGGAGTCTTCCTTAGGATATGATTAGAGGAAAAAGAGAGGTGAGGTTTCGAATTTAGCTCATCGGCTATGTTATTTAATTCTTTTCCTAACAAACATAATGGTTTTTCTACAAAAACATGTTTGTTGTTACGAAGGGCACTAAGAACCTGAGATTCATGGGCATCATCATAGGATGCAATGCAGACGATGTCGATATTGGGATCGTCTAAAATAGAAAGTGGATTGACTGTAAGTTGACACGATGGGTATCTTTGACCAACCGTTTGCAAAACTTCTTCATTAAGGTCGCATATAGTGCTGACCTTGCACCTTGGGTGAGCCTGTAAACCGGTGATGTGGCTTTCTCCCACTCCGAGACCAATGACTCCAGCATTTAGGTTATCCTTCAAGTTTTTTTCGGTGTTTTGAAAATAGAAGTTCTAATTCTTGCCATGAGAGATCATCGCTCCCTGAGTCTCGAACTACTTTCTCAGCAGTTTCAAAGTCGGTCTGGTCGTCAATACAATGGATAGAGTTGGAGTGGTTATGCCCGCTCGTAAAGTTAACGATACAAAACTTTTTGTAATTCTTGTAAAAATAAGGTGTCACATGTTCCTTTTCTTCCCTTGTTCTATCACTTTTACAAAGCTTGGCGAGGGATGCAGTAGTGATAATTTCAACCGATTGACCTTTGGGGTAGGTACGGGGAAAAATATTGGAAACTAAATCCGCCTCGGAAATGTTTTGGAGGTCAATAGCTTGGTCTACTAACCGCCAATCGATAAAAGGACTATCCCCAGAAATTCGAACAAAACTATCCGAGTCCATTGATTTTGCCCCATTTAAGAGTCTGTTGCCGACATCTTCAAGGTCGCCCCGATAAATTTCAGTGCCGATTTCTTGAGCATGTTCTGCGATTGGGTCGTCAGTCTTTTCACTTGAGGTAGCTACAACAACAGTTGTAATCTTTTCTGATTGTTTGAGCCGATTGATTGTACGTTCAAGAAGATTTTGTTTACCTAGAATTTTCAAAGCTTTACCGGGTAATCTTTGAGAGTTAAATCTAGCTTGAATAAGAGCAAGCATTATGAAAACAAGACCTTGTTTAGTCTAGATTTAGACTGACAAAGAGAGGAGGGCTTTTCGACCCCGGGAGCATAATCTACAATTTGTAGAGGAGGCAATAGATCGTCCAATACATCAAAATGGAAATGATCCATAGTGCCCACCCAAAAATAAAGGGGGTATGAACCTGGCATGAGATTGTGTTCTTCAACTAATATTTGAAAGGAAATTCTTTTGCCTTTTTCGATCGCAGAGGAGGAAACAGTATGTTCGATTGAGATTAAACTGTCCTGCTGAGATTCGTTCCTTGCTAGAATTAAAATTCTTAAGCTGGCCAGTTTTTCAATTGCTAGAACTTCCATACGAAAGGAGACCGGTTCTCCGATTTCGAAATGTGATTTTGGGCTTCCCTTCGTATCCGCGTAAGTGACCTTGTCAAACCGTGCTAAACCCGACCCTCTTCTACGCTCCGACCTGTAGTCCGCAGAGAAGGAAAGAGACAATTGTTCTTTCGATCGTATGTATGTAGAGATAACATCAGCAGTCTTTCCAATTTGCACGACCTTTCCTTTTTCAAGAAGCACGCTCCTGGTGCATAATTTTTTAATCATTTGTAAGTTATGACTAACAAATAAAATTGTCATTCCGCTATCTGCTACCTGATGCATTTTTTGAATGCATTTTTTCTGAAAAGCCAAGTCTCCTACAGCCAATACTTCGTCGACAATCAGAATGTCGGGATTGAGATGGGCAGCTACCGCAAAGGCCAATCGAACATACATCCCGCTAGAATACCTTTTGACCGGTGTATCAATGAATTCTTCAACGTGAGCGAAGCTAACTATTGAATCAAAAGACTCTTTGATCTCTCTTTTTGATAGTCCAAGAAGGGTCCCATTTAAAAAGATGTTTTCTCTTCCAGTCATCTCTGGATGAAAACCTGTTCCCACTTCCAGCAGGGAGGCAACTTTACCCCTTAGAATTGCTTCTCCTGAGGAAGGCTCGGTTATTCTTGATAGGATTTTTAAGAGAGTGGACTTACCCGCTCCATTGTGCCCGATAATACCTAATGCCTCGCCGGGGAAGGCATCAAAACAAATTTTATCCAAGGCAATAAAGTTTTTTAGTGAGTCTTGTTCTTTGAGTGGCAAGCCGACCCTCTTCCCTAGGCCTTTCAATTCGCTAACAAACGACCTTAGTCCTATACTTCCCAACCGATATGACTTAGACAGATCTTTTACTTGTATACATGGGTTTGGTGGAAGATCCGTCATTTACACATAGTCAACATAGGTACGTTGAGTAAAATTATAGGCAATACATCCCAAGCAGAATATAGCTAGGGTTATTAAAATAGAAGGAATTGCAAATTCTAGATTGCAGGCAGTCGAATGTCCTAAAAGCAAAAACCTGTAAGATTCTACGATGAAAGTTAATGGATTGTAAGCTAGGTAAGACTGGTATTTTAATGGAATTTCAGAGACAGGATAAATTATTGGTGATGCATACATCACGAACTGAGTAAACATTCCCGCCAAACGATTTACATCTCTATATTTGACTGAAGTCGCAGAGATAATAAACCCTATTCCAAGCCCTAGAAGGGCCGATTGTAGTACCAATAAAGGTAATAACCACACCCATTCAGATGGTGCTGTTGCCATACTCGGTAATTGTGCACGGTAAATATAAATTGCGACAGAGAGGACAATCAATTGTATTACGAAATTCAATAAGGCTGAGAGAGATTGACTTACAGGGGGTATAAATCTTGGAAAGTAAACTTTTGAAAAAAGTCCTACATTTGATTGGAGTGCATTGGACCCAATACCGAATGTGCTGCCGAAATACTGCCATGCTAAATTACCACATAAATAGAATAAAAACGCCGGATGTCCATCCGTAGATAGATTAGCTATGTTTCCAAAAATAATAGTAAAGACTGCACTGCCAGCGAGGCCTTGTATAATTATCCAAAAAGGGCCTAAGAGAGTTTGCTTGTATGATGTGACTAAATCTTGACGAACAAGAAGATAAATCAAATCCCTGAACTTCCAAAACTCCGTTAATTCTAAGTCAAACCATGAACGGTTTGATTTTATTATCGTAGTATTTTTTTTCAACGAAAGTTTTTTTAGGATTTGGAAAATCGATGCAGAGCTACCGAGCTTATCTATTGTCGAAATTAAGGCGTTGGTTGGCCAGTGCTTGGAGTTTATTGATCGGAGCTAGAAACGGTTAAACATTAGGAGAGTTTTCCGTCAGCCATTGGGACAGTTTGTTAAAGGGAAGTACGCGGGCTCGGTGCTCCCTGACTTCGTAGTCTTTTCTACCCATGTGGACTTGGAAAAAATGTGGAATATTTGTTCGCTCCGCGTAATAGGAGATTTGCTTGCTGAGGCGGCGATCGTCTGTTTTGCATTCCACCGCAAACCAGGGCTTTTGATTTTTCAACACAACAAAATCAATTTCCTTACCTTGGGCATTCCTCAAAAACTGCAGGTCCATATCTTCTCCCTTGGTATCCTCCCAAAGATGGCAAAATTTCAAGAGGTGAGATGCTACCATGTTTTCATACCTGGCAGATTCATCTGAGCATACAGACCAGTCCCACATGTAGACTTTTTTTTCTTTTTTAAGAGAACGCAACTTGGAGTTTGTCCAAGGGGAGATGCGAAAACATACATAGAGATTCTCCAGCATGGATACCCACTTTTCGGCAGTTTCAAAGGCAACTTGTAGGTCATTAGACAAATTGTTGATCGAAAGCAAGGAACCCACCCGGTGCGGAAGGAGGCTGGCCAAGAGCTCAACTTGACTCACATTTCGGACATTCTCCAAACTAACCAAATCTTCAAAAATTACCCGTTTGGCCCGCTCTCTTTCCCATCTTTTCCAATGCGTTTCACTGGATTTGATCTGTGGTTCGGGGAAGCCACCAAATCTTAGAAGATTGGGTACTTGGGATGCGGAGTATTCTGGAGAGATTTCATCCAGCGTCAAAGGGTGCAGTCGATAATAATGATATCTGCCCTGGAG
>Ga0209223_10001025_pt1 | contig 31338 bp, 28 predicted proteins | sample COG_06_FD_184750 | JGI IMG/M metagenome (GOLD analysis project Ga0209223, IMG submission 184750) | Pelagic Microbial community sample from North Sea - COGITO 998_met_06 (SPAdes) (version 2) | ecosystem: Environmental > Aquatic > Marine > Neritic zone/Coastal water | place: Helgoland, sampling...
GGGCAGTGCTGTTCTAGTCCGGATTAATCATCCGCTGCGACTGGCCGTCCGCGATCTGGAAGCGGTGGTTGATCCAGCCATCAGTACCATCGTGATACCTAAGGTTAGTCAGGCCGAGCAAGTCAAAGCCATTGACTCCATTATTGAAGAGCTGGAAACTGAGCAACGCATGGAACCAGGCCACACCCGCTTAATTGCACAAATTGAAAGCGCCGACGCCCTACCCCACCTGGATCGAATTGCCACCAGTTCACCGCGCATGCTCGGCATGATTCTCGGTTCTGAAGATTTTTCAGCGTCTGCAGGTATGAAGCCAACACCCAAAGGCCTGTTTGCACCTAATCAGGCGGTATTATTCGCCTGCCGCCGTGCCGGCATATTGCCGTTGGGCTTCCCTGCCTCTATTGCTGACTTCAGTGATCTTGAGAAATTCCGGGCAAGCATCCAGGAGGCACGAAGCCTGGGTTTTGTCGGCGCATTCTGTATTCATCCCAACCAAGTAGCCATCCTCAACGAAGCCTTCAGCCCCTCTACTGCGGAGCTCAATCATGCCCAGCGCTTAATCAATACCTTTGAAAAAGGTATCAGCGAGGGCAGAGGCGCGGTGGAATTTGAAGGCAAAATGATCGACGCGCCCGTTGTAACCCGAGCAAGGGAGCTACTGAGTATGGCTTCTCGATGAGCAACCGCAAAAAAGATATTTTTTTGTTTATTATTGCTTTACCATGATGTAAAGTAAATTCATCTATTAACCCGCTGGCTAAACCTTACACCGAACACACGACGTATACTCAAAGCTAGCAAAGACAGCCCATCACATGAGGGATGCATCATGAAAACCGAAGACTTGATTTTAATCAGTGTGGACGACCACGTTGTCGAGCCCCCTGAAATGTTTGATAACCACATGAGCAAGAAGGAACTGGAAACCATTGCGCCTCGCCTAATCGAGGAAAACGGGAAAAACTTCTGGATTTATGAGGGACAAAAAATCGGCAACATGGGATTGAACGCAGTAGTCGGTCGACCCAAAGAAGAATACGGGATGGAACCATTACACTACGATGATATGCGTAAGGCCATCTACTCTATCGACGAACGAATTGGTGATATGAATGCCAATGGTATCCTGTCTTCAATGTGCTTTCCTACCTTTCCTACTTTTGCCGGCAATTTATTTCACCAGGCAAAAGATAAAAATGGGGCAAAGCGTGTAATCGAAGCCTATAACGACTGGCATATCGATGAATGGGCTGGCAAATATCCTGGACGGATAATTCCATTGGCCATGCTGCCAATTTGGGATCCTGAAGCCATGGTAAAAGAGGTTAAGCGCGTTGTAGCCAAGGGATGCAAAGCCATCACTTTCCCTGACAACCCCTCATCTCATGGTTTTCCCAGTCTTCACAACAAACACTGGGATAGACTTTGGGAAGTTTGTGCCGAAAACGATGTCGTTATTAACTGTCATATTGGCACCGGTGCGCATCCGCCTCACTCTTCAGATGAAACACCCATCGATGCATGGATCACTTCTTTCCCACTTTCAATCGCGACCAGCGCCGCAGACTGGCTGCACGGTCGATTCTTACTAAAATATGATAATTTGAAGATTTCGCTAACCGAGGGCGGAGTTGGCTGGGTTCCTTATTTTCTTGAACGAGCTGAATTTACTTACGATCATCACAGCGCCTGGACAAATTCTAAGTTTGAAGGAAAACGCCCTACTGAAGTCTTTAAAGAACACTTTTTGACTTGTTTTATTGATGATGAAAGTGGTTTGAGAAACCGTGATTTCGTTGGCATCGATAATATGATGTTTGAATGTGATTACCCTCACTCGGATTGTACCTGGCCAGTAACACCTGAAGAGACCATGCGCCAGTTCGATAACACCAAGCTGAGTGATGAGGAAATCAACAAGGTTACCCATCTCAATGCGATCAAACACTTTGGTTTCGACCCTATCAAAATATTGGGCCGAGAAAACTGCACCGTTGGTGCCTTGCGCGAGCAAGCTAAGGCCGCTGGTGTCGATACAAGCGAAAAGTCAGCCGGCGGGCAATCGGCTAAGCTTTCAGATCGTTCCGGCCGTATGACCTCAGGGGAAGTGCAAAAGCTCTTTGCTGGAGAGGGTGCCGCAGCAGATTAATCGATCACTTTGACATCTGTGCCCCCATGCATCGAGCGTGCGGGCACAGAGTATTGCAATATTAAAGTTAAACCATGCAATCTTATTTATCGCCCACTTCAACACCTCGATATCTATTACAAGATCTTATGCTCCCCGCAATATGCCAAAGAATTTTCCAAATCCAACGCTGCAGGTAATTAGATGACTAAAGTTTCAAACAATATCAGACCTGATTCATTAACGGGGCATGAGCAACAAGCCTTACAGGATATCTGCCGAGAAAAAACAGCGGGCAGTCTCAGATATATTCCCCCCCTAGCTATGGAAATATCTAAATCAGTAGTTATAGGCCTTGCTTGAAATCAGCGGAGATCGTATGAAACGCTTAGCCACCATTGAAATTGATAAAGAATATCTACACTTCTCTTCTGCACACTTTACTATTTTCAGCCCCAATGAACGGGAACGTTTGCACGGTCATAATTTTCAAGTTGCCGCCAAAATCACATCACCAGTTGATAACAATGGTTTATGTTTTCCCTACCAAATAATCAAAAATATACTGAGAACCCAATGTGAACAGCTAGATGAATACACCTTGATCGCAGAGAACTCACCTCACCTAAAAATTGAGGAGACAGAGTCTCAATACCATGTGACGTTCGCTGACGAACTGATGCATTTCTTAAAATCTGATGTAAAACTATTACCCGTCCTTAACATTACGATCGAAGAATTGGCTCATCTTCTTCTTGAGAATGTGCTGGCAGAGATGGATACAATACAAATAGTAAAGTTGGAAATTAAGGTCTCCTCAGGGCCACGACAATGGGGCAGCTGTAGTTGGGAAAGCACAGAGTAATGGATAAACGTTCACTATGATTCACTCACCTGGCACCCCACATTGGTTGATTGAACGACGAGAACGCGTTTTTCTAGTTCTAGCGGGCGTTTTTCTCTGCTCTATGACATTGTTAAATATCATAGGTATTACTCGTTTTGTACAACTTGGCCCAATGACGTTGGCCGTTGGTGTTTTGGCATATCCGCTCACCTTTCTTTGCACAGATATAATTTGCGAGGTATATGGAAAGCGCCGAGCTAACTTTATGGTGACACTTGGACTCGGTTTGAATGTGTTTATCCTGACGGTAATGTGGCTTGGCAATAGCCTTCCTAGTGCCGAATCCGCGCCGCCATGGCAGGTACTTGAACTGGCCTCGCCAGTGGGTTTACCCGATGGCACATCTCTCAAGCAATCTGTAGAGCTGTTTCAATTGTTATATGCCTGCACGTCGGGAGCAGTGTTTGCATCAATGATCGCCTACGTTGCTGCACAATACTGCGACGTGCAATTGTTCCATTTTTTTAAGCGGATAACTAAAGGGCGCCATCTTTGGGTACGCAATAATTTCAGCACCCTGGCGTCTCAGATGGTCGATTCTGTCACCGTCGTATTGGTAACGTTCGGGGCCACGTTTATGAGAGATGAAATAACATTGAAAAACCTACTACTTCTGATGGGTAGTAACTACTTGTTCAAGATGTGTGCCGCTCTGGTTGATACCCCGTTTATCTATCTCGCTGTAGCCTGGCTTAAGCGATACCTTCAATCTGAAGAAACCATGATTTTGGAAGATCTTCCTCATGAGGTTACTCCAGGTTAAGTACCTGGTTGAGCTATAGCGGTGACATATGCCTGAAGTAGACTACCGAGTGGATTGGCACGATGATCTAGTGATCTTTACTCTGAGTGCAGAAAAACGCCTGAATGCGCTGTCTCTAACCATGGTGGACGGGATGGAAAAATGCCTTGACGCCATGTCGGCAAAAGGTGTTCGTGCTATCGTCATCACTGGTCTCGGCAAGGCTTTTTGTGCTGGCACAGACCTGCACGAAGCAAGTGAACTGTCGCACGATGAGCAGTGCGATAAGGCCGACCGTATCCGCGAGCTGTTTTTCCGCCTACAAACCATGCCACTTACTAGCATTGCTGCTATCAATGGCCATGCACTGGGCGGCGGCTTGGAATTGGCCATGGCCTGCACTCTTCGCATAGCTCACCCCAATGCCGGTCTCGGTTTGCCGGAAGTGAAGCTGGCGGTGATTCCCTGCTACGGAGGCTCCCAACTATTACCATCACTGATAGGTAAATCCAGAGCGGCAGATTTAATGCTGACCGGACGAACTATTGCTGCCGAAGAAGCTCACCACATCGGACTGGTCAACCGCCTGGCCGATGCAAAGCAACCTTTCCTTGAGCAGGCTCTATCTTTTGCGCGGGAGGTTAGCTGTCACAGCCAGCGAGCCATTGCAGATATTCGCCAGTGCCTGGCGGCGGCCTCGGAAACGGTCACACCATCAGGGCTAGCACTGGAAGGCCAAGTATGCCGTGCTCAGGACGATAGCCGGGACGCCAAAGAAGGCTTGCGAGCCTTTTTGGAAAAACGACCACCACAGTTCAGCCATCACTGATGGCAGGCTTTGACGGTAACAACTCTCAGGGTAACTTATGTTTGACCACCTTCGCCTGCCATTGATTTGCGCCCCAATGTTTCTGGTATCCGACCCGCAACTGGTGATCGCCGCCTGCAAAAGCGGCATCGTCGGCTGCACACCCACCCTGAATATTCGTAACGCTGAGGAGTTGCGCCAATGGCTAGAAACCATTGAAGCAGAAAGAAAAGCGACCCTGGCCGCGGGCCAGGTATTCGCCCCCTACGGTATTAATATTGTCCTGCACACCACAGCACGTGATCGCAACATAGCAGACCTCGACCTCTGTGAAGAGTATGCCGTGCCGTTAATCGCCACCAGTGTTGGCGACCCAGCGTCAGTAGTCGAGCGAGTACATCAATGGGGCGGCAAGGTGATTCACGATGCTATCACCCTGCGCCACGCCCGCAAGGCTGCCGCGGCGGGCGTTGACGGCATTGTGTTGGTTTGCGCCGGCGCTGGCGGTCACGGGGGCCACCTCAACCCCTTCAGTTTCCTCCCCCTGGTACGCGCTTTTTACGATGGCACCTTGATTCTTGCCGGGGGCATCGGTACCGGTGCGGGCATGCGCGCAGCCCAGGTATTAGGCGCCGATTATATCTATATGGGCACACGGTTTATCGGCACTCAGGAGGCACAAGTCTCCCCCCACTACAAGGAGCTGCTGCTGAGCAGCGAACCGGATGACATCATTATGACCTCGGCGTTAAGTGGCATCCCGGCTAACTACATGCACGCTTCGTTGCTGGAAGCCGGTATTGATATTGAGGCGTTACCCCAGGGCCGAGTCATTCAGAAATTACCGCTGCCAGAGGGGAAAACACCCTGGCGGGATATCTGGAGTGCGGGCCACGGCGTCGGGATGATCAGTGACTTACCCAGCGTTGAGGAACTGGTTCAGCGCCTCGAACAAGAATATCAACTAGCGAAGTGAATGAGTGAAAACATGAGCAATATTTTTATCGTTGGTGCTACCGGAGGCGTGGGTTCCAGGCTTGGCCCTATGCTTGTCAAGGCAGGTCACAAAGTAACTGCTCTTCACCGTAAGCCAGAGCAAGCAAGTCATTTAACAGATGCAGGCATGACGCCCTGCCTTGGCGACATCATGAAAATGACCGCCGATGATTTCACCAATTTCACAACAATAGCGATGTTATCGTTTTCTCTGCTGGCGCTGCTGGTAGTGGACCTGAGCGCACGGACGCGATTGACGGAAAAGGTGTCGCCAAAACAATTCAAGCAGCCAAGGCAAATGGAATCTCGCGCGTTTATCTTGTTTCAGCATTCATGGACGCTATTCGCGACCAGCCTAAAATGGAAGGGTTCGAGCATTACATGAGGGTAAAACGGAAAGCCGATAACGCGCTGGTTGCATCTGGCCTGGAGTGGGTCATCCTTCGCGCCGGAACATTAATCAGCAAGGATGGCGATGGGCTAATAAACGCAAATTTGGCAATCCAGTATGGTCCGGTAGCACGGGGCAACGTCGCAGCGACGCTAGCCGCGCTCATTGAAACCCCTGAGATTCGTCGCGAAATTATTGAACTAACAGACGGCAATATCCCGGTGCAAGATGCCATAATGTCATTGCAACGCTGATAAGAGCTAACAGTTGTATGGGGAGGAAAAGAGATGTCTACTGATCTAGTTCAAGTTACTGAGAAATATTTCGAATGTATTGGCGCCGTTGATATTGGCGTTGCTGAGCTCTTTCATGAAGATGCCGAGCTTAATAAGGTCAGGCCTGTAGGGCACCAGCTTTGTCTATTTTCAGTCCACCAACCTCCACATAATCAACTTCAATCTGACCAAAATACTTAACAGGAGAAGCCTATCGAATCATATCCTCGACAGCATTGGGAATGAGACCTGGGTTTTCCTTGAGCACCTGCTCCGGTTGTTGCATGAGAACAAGCACGCGCAGTAATTGCGGGACATTAACGGGGGCTTTGTGAGTGAAAGGGCGCCATTGAGTTTCAGGGAAAAAAGATCAACGCGCCGGCTGTAGTCAGGGTAAAAAGCATACCACAGATGATTTCCGAACTATTTGTCGAAAGATCGAAAATTCCTGTTTATTTATTTTTTACATCTATGTAAAGTTCACCGTATCCGCTTAACTGCCAAGCTCACCGAACACTTGCACTGCTCGAAATGCCACTTGCGGCGCAGTTCTACCAAGGCAGCAAAGCCCTTGCCCGGCGTAGACTTTGGTTCCTATGAGCGGGCTTTACCAGACCTTTTTGTCTATCACATATTTTTAAGGAGAGAATAGTATGTCCGAGAGTGAAGTTGTTACGGCCATCGATAATGGTGTTTTGACCATAACTCTTAATCGGCCAGAAGCAAGAAATGCCGCCAATAGAGGACTTGCCGATGGGTTAACTGCCGCAATCGATGAGTTAGAGAGCAATCCTGAATTGCGGGTGGCAGTATTGACCGGCGCTGGCGGTACTTTTTGCTCAGGCATGGATCTGAAGGCATTTGTCAACGGAGAAATACCCTATATTGAGGGGCGTGGGTTCGCTGGCCTGACAGAGTATCGTGCAAATAAACCGATTATCGCTGCTGTGGAAGGGTATGCGTTGGCCGGCGGTATGGAGCTAGCTATTAGCTGCGACATGATTGTTGCGGCCAGTGATTCCCGATTTGGAATCCCTGAAGTGAAACGGGGACTGGCTGCTGGCGCTGGTGGGCTGTACAAATTGCCAAAACAGATGCCACCGCGTGTCGCTATGGAACTGGCATTGACAGGTGATTTCATGTCAGCCGAACGAGCTTATGAACTTGGCCTGATCAATCAGGTAGTGGAATCTGGTTCTGCACTCACAGCCGCAAAAGAAATGGCTGTCAGGATTGCCGCTAACGGACCACTGGCCGTAGCCGCTAGCATGATGGTGGTGACACAATCTCAGGACTGGACCATGGATGAGTCGAAGGAAAAACAAGCTTCTTTTATAGATCCAGTGTTTTCTAGTGAAGATGCTATTGAGGGAGCAATGGCGTTTGCCGAGAAACGAGCGCCGAAATGGAAAGGCAAGTAGAGAGGCCAAGAGAAGCCCGAGGATCAGGCACTCCACAAGATTGTGAGAACGCAGTTCGGGCTTATCGAGTTTGTAGAGGGGACCCTCACGCTGGAGAAACTCCTGCCAAAGGAAAATATCAAGGACTTTCTCAAGAGCACCAGCTACGAAAAATTCCTCAGGGAGTATGTTGACCTCGCGGAAAATACCTCTTCGCTGTGGAATACAGTGATAGGCGTGACTTTCTGCCTAGGCGCCGACTCCATCTCAATTGCCGAGGCCGTCAAGTGGGGCTCACCAGGCTTTAGCGTGCTGGGGCAGGAAGTCTATGAGGCCCTGGCGGACACTATGATACTGGAAGATTCTGACGTGGTGTGGATGCCCGATGGCAACGCTTCGCTGGCAAGACAAATAGTGCGGCGACTGATTCCCGCTGTGGCCCCCGGCAACACCATCGAAGACCTGGTCACCGCCGGCTTCAACGTCTATCCCGCTAAGATCGAGCGTGTAGTGTCCGGTCACCCCGATGTGGCCCTGGTGGCCCTGGTGGCCCTGGACAGTACCCCGGATTTGGCTCTTCCGCTGTTCATGCACATCTCCTCAGTCAGCTGTTACCAGCGGACCCCACGGTGCGGAAGCTGCGGAACAAGCATTGTCGCGGTCGATTGAGGGCGATATAACCATCGCATCCGTACCCACACGGTCCATCAAATCCGCCAGTGTGCCAGCAATGTCGTTGGTTTCTATTGTGTAGATGGCCAGGTATCGCCATGTGGCCGCCTCGGCCAACTCATCTGGAACCCTGTATCGCTGCGCTGAAATAAATCCAGGAATGGCGAGCGCGTCCTGCAGATGAATACTGTCATACTAGGCGTTATAGGTCTCTTCCTCGTCTGGCGATGCAGGGTTCGACAGTACCGTATAGATGTACTTTGTCACTGAGTCACACCTCTCTAAAGATACTCATTGGATAGCTTCGCTACTACCCCCGAGTCTGCTCCTCCACTGCGCGCCAGGCGGCGTCAACAGCCTCTTGCAAATAGGGAATAGCTTCAGAGTCTGAGTTGGCAATGCTGATACTACCAATGGGTTTGCGCCCTACTTCGTGTGGTGCCTGCCCCTTTTCCCAGCTGTGATCGTACAAGTCCATGTAGACATAAGCATAGCCGTGTGACCAGCGATTCACAGTAATTGCTTCTAAATCGCGCTCAGCATCAAAACCGTTGGCTCCAAACATCGACGTCAGCTGTTTTTTGACTTCTGTTTCATAGGTAGAAAAAGGTGTCGTATACAAACGGTGTCGACCTAAACGAAGCAAATCACGGCCGCTTTGCTTACCATTATTCCGCGGCGTGGGGACATAGACCATACTCAATAGCAAAGGCTCTTCGCCTCGACTACCACCTCGGTAATTACCCAGGTTAACTGGCGGCGCCTTGATGACAACATTATGAAAACTACCCGGGCACAAATGCTGAACGGCGCCGCCTTTGCGAACCGCCGCGCCATAGGATTCGCTTCCTTCGAATCCTGGTGTAGATCGATAAGCAGAGGTACCGGGTATTCATTGGCGGGCGCACCATTCCCGGTCTTGCCCTCATTGGCCAGCTGATCGAGATTGGGGGTCGGGACCCCTCGCAACACACCTTCCCCGTATGAACCGAGCTCACCCCAGCCGAAGTTGTCCATGAAAATCAGAACGACATTGGGCTTGCTTGCGGCATGGACGTTTGAAAAAAAATATTGCAAGCAGTACCAAAATCGCAAAATCTGGTCTCGTTATCTGCATTTTTAGCCCCTCTCTCTGCCTGTTCCGGTGCCGACAATTCCGCAAACCAGCGCAATCATTTTATTTTTACAGTAGTGTAATCTGGCGTAATTTAATTAGATGGGCAAAGCAAGACAGGCTATGTGCGATTACAACATACTCGATCATATTCCAGAGAAACTCGTATTCCCCTTCGACGGTGAATCTCATTCTGAGCTGAAAAAGGATCCATTTCGCGTATTCGCCGACCTGCACAAGTTGATAGAACAGTAATCCCAGCCAATCACAGGTAGATTAGATGAATAAACAAATAACCCGACGGGACTTTCTAAACGGCGCCGCCCTGAGCCTGGCTGGTGCCGCATTCATAGGTCCGCAAAATAAGCGTCGCCGTTAATAAGTTTCACCAGTTGCACAGATATGTCGGCCTCGTCAGCACAACTGATCGGAACGAGATGGGCTCCCCGGGGCGCACTGTCAACTTATCGGTATATCCGAGCAGACTCTTCATATACTGCTCTCCCTATTATCAGCCTTTCACTGAGGACCTGATCTGACCCTAATCTGAGTGAGAAGAAAATCGGTGCGATAGTCAGGCTGATCATGGACCTTGGCGGGGGCGCTATGCCTGTAAAACGTGGCAATGACACCGAAGACAAATTCTCTGTGATCTCTCTGTGATAATATCCAATTTAGCCAGCGGCCAACTGTTCAGTCACAGCCCGCCAGGCAGCGTCAATCGAAGCGCCCAAATATGCGATCGCTTCGGCGTCGGAATTGGCGATGCTGATTCGGCCAAACGGTTTGCGACCCAGTTCATGGGGCGCTTCACCCTCCGGCCATTCCGGATCGTATAGCGTTTTGTACATGTAGGCATAGCCATGAGACCAGCGATTGATAGTAATCGCTTCAATGTCGCGGTCTGCATTAAATCCCGTCGCTCCAAACATTCCGGTCAGCTGATCACGTATCTGCTTCTCGTAGTCTTCAAACGTGGTGTTATACAGTTCATGCCTGCCAAGTCGAAACAAATCACGGGCTGTTTGACTGCCATTATTTTCTTCTGTCGGTGTCGTCAGCAAATAGACGACCATAGGTGCATCTGGATCGTCGTTGTGAACATAGTCGCCAATACTGACCGGTGGCGCGGTCGAAACCAGTTTAAAGTAGCTGGTGGGGCACAGATGTAACTGACTGCCAGCGTCAAAGATTGGTCGGCCAGATCTCACCAGAACGTTTACTGCAAGTAAGGGCTGCTTAACACCATACTTGAGGTTTTTTTTCTGCGATTCGGGCAGCTCGGGGCACAGATGTGGAATAAGGCCGTTGTAGCAGGCCAATATGCAGTGCCCGGCCTTCACTCGGAAGGCTTTGCCTCCGGTGACGTAGGAAACGGACACTGAGTTATCTGGATTATTGACCGCGTTTACGACGGAGCTGTTGAGGCGCAGCCGCACGGGGTGGTCGGGGCGATCCAGCTGACTGTAATCGAAACGGGCGGCCACAACGTCTTCCATCGTCTTGCCAGTGGCTACCTGCGGAATCAGCCACCTTACCATCTGGCGAGTTAGCGAGGCATTGCCATCGGGCATCCACAGGATGTCCGATTCCTCTAGCATTTCCGCCTCAGCCAATACCTCCATCACACTCTCCCCAAGAACAAGGGCGCCCGGCAAGCCCGTCTTGAGGCCTTCGTAAATCGATAGGGAGTCGACGCCGACACCGTAGGTGACGTTCATGAAAGGATTCAACAGCGTGCAGGTAAGGTCTACAAGGCCGACGTATTCAGTGAGAAACGTCTTATAACTGGTACCCTTCAGGAAGGCGCGAATATTCTCACCGGGCAGAGGCTTTGCCAGTGTGCGAGTACCCTCAATGAACTGAATCAGCTTTTTCTTCTCGCTGGCCGGGACGGATAACGCCTCGACCATTTCCCGGTAGTTACCCACCCCGTGCCAGGCTGCCAACCAGTTGCCATTGACTATGGTATCTTTTCCGAAATGCTCGCTATCCATGTAGATACCCATGGGCATGGCGGGATTCGAAAGCGGCCATTCGGGATTCATTTTCTTTCTCAGCTCGCCCAGATCAAACCCGAGGTCCGAAATGAGCTTTTTAGTTTCAGCCGAGTAGTCGCGCGAATCCTGGAAGTTGCCACTGCCACCGGCGCCAAGAAAAATTTGATCCTGGTAATGAAATTCATTGCGCTTGGCGTGGCCACCGAAGTCATCGTGATTTTCCAGAATCAGGATACGCTTGCCCTTACCGGCTTGCTGTTGATACAAGCATGCGGCGGCAAGCCCACTGATGCCAGAACCCACTACCACCATGTCGTATTCTTCGTCCAGATCGGTGTAAGTAGACGGTTTTTCTCCACGCCAGGCCAGGGCATGAGAAGTTTCGAACGCGCCCTTGTGACTCCCACGGATACCGGTTAGCACAGGCGGATAGTAATCACCGGAGATACTTGAAGCCTGCCGCACTGCCGCCGCCAAGCCAATAGGGGAGCTCATCATTGCAGCGCCAGCCACACTGACTGAAACGCCATTTAGGAAATCTCTTCGGGATATACGTCTGTTCATGCTGATACCTATTTATGATTAATTGGGCGTACTGTGCTGCCGCCTCGTCCATGATGGGCAGCTTCGTTCGCTATCTAATTGAAACATGATTCTGGACTATTTCGCGCCACCATGCGTATGTCGGAGATGGATTGAGCACCGACAATTTAGCCCCTATCACAGGGGTGGCCACCTCGATCTTACTTTCCGCCGCCAGCGCCGATACTCGTTCCATGGGTTCATACCAGGGATGCAGGGATAGATCAAAAGTACTGTTGTGAATAGGGAGCATGAGCCGGCCATTAAGGTCGATGTGGGCCTGAACGCTTTCGGCCGGCATCATATGGATGTCCGGCCAGGCTGGGTTGTAAGCACCGTTCTCCACCAGGGTGACATCAAATGGCCCGTAGCGTTCGCCGATGTCGCGAAATCCAGGAAAATAGCCGCTATCGCCGCTAAAAAATATCCGGGCACCTGCGCCCATAATCACCCAGCTGGCCCAAAGGGTCTCGTTCCTGTCGAACAAGCCCCGTCCCGACAGGTGCTGGGCAGGGGTGGCCACTAGTTGGAGGTCACCCAGTTGCACTTCCTGCCACCAGTCCAGTTCGATGATTTGTGCCTCGGGTATACCCCAGCGCCTGAGGTGGTCACCCACACGGAGCGGTACGATGAAATGCCCCGTCTTGTCAGCCAGCTCAACAATACTGCGTTTGTCGAGGTGGTCGTAGTGATCGTGGCTCACAACTACAGCACTTATCTTTGGCAGCGCCTGAATTTCAATGGGAGGCTGATGAAAGCGCTTGGGACCCAACCACTGTAGTGGAGATGCTCGCTCACTGAAAACTGGATCCGTCATTACGTAATCGTCACCCAGCTTGAGCAAAACAGTGGAATGTCCCAGCCGATACAGCACTGAACCCCTCGACTGTTCCAGCATCTCAGTTTCCAGGGCGAGGAGAGGGATGGGCACATTTGGGATATTCTCGGACGTATCGGTGCTCCACATTGCCTTGATGGCCGCGGGGAGGTCCATCTGCCAGGGGCCGACGTCATTGACGAAGTTCCCGTTGATGAAGGTGGCCCCGTCGGCAAATGCATAAGGTGATACAGAGAAAGAATACAGACACAATAATCGGGCCAATTGCTTCAGGAGCCAGTTTTCCAAAATTACCTCTCTGTTCATGAGATTTACTACGAACAATTCCTGCATTGCCTATCACTTCACTATCAACGAATCGCCGCCGCAGGATGGCCTTGGAGAAAGCTCCGATAAGCCTGAGTGTTTCAATAGGGATGTGGTCACCTATGTCGCGATTTTATGCTTATGTTATGTATACAAACATGTAAAGTAAAGACCTTAAATATCACTCAACAAAACCCATCGCTTCTCCATAGCCACAGGCTCTGGTATTTGCTTGGGAAGTCGATACAAGCCACCAGCACCGGCGGCCAAGCCCAGCTTGACTTCGGGTATACAAAATTTGGCGTTATCGGCGGCGACAATGATGTCGCAGCTTATGGCCACCTCCATCCATCACAGTCCCAAAGTTCACGGATTTTCCGCCCAGTTAATGTCCAATACCTGCAGCCGCACCCTCATTAGCACTGACTTTAGGTTACCACTAATGTAAAGTTAATTACAATCATCGTGGTCACAACATCAATGCACCAGAACCCTCTATAACTCGGAAGCGGAAGCAATCGACGCAGTGTCGCGGACGGTGAATGAGCGGCTTGTCGTCGATTGAACGAGGAACCTGGCCCTCCGCCCAAGGGGGAGGGGCTAGTCTACCAGCTCAATATCACTGCCACTTCGCAGTAAGCCAGTCTGCTCTACCGCGAGGTTGACACCGAGAAACCGGTTTGTATTTTCGTAGAGCGATTTAGCAATTTTGGGGTTCCGCTCAAGGCCGCAGTGCTGCTGTTCCCTGGATGGCATCGAGCACCGCAGCGTACGTGACTCTACCTTCAAGACCACATCGCCGATTTTCAGTGATTTACCCACCCAATCGAACTCCGCCATGCCTTCTACTCCCGGCGCTGTTTCGATAAGGAGATTCGGTCGAAATCTTTGAATATCAAAATCCTGGGAGGAGATCTCCCTCATGTGCTCTAGTGAGGCGGTTGTTATCATATGCAGAGGGAACGCATCGTAGTAAGTCCCGGGAATAGCCGAATATTCCATCAGGAACTCCAGCAGCGCCGGATCGTACTCTCCCATATCCAGGGGATCCTCACCCGGCTTCACGCCAAGCAATCTTGCAATTTGCTCTTCGCTTTGAGGGGATGACATACGATAGTGATCCCGATTTTCCGGTGGTTCCAGGGGATGCAGTCTGATTGATCTACCAAGGAAGTCACTCATCGCCGCCGACTGCTCATCCAGCGTGTCGATCTCCCGGCCATCGGGAAATTCAATCACAACCGGGGGAATGTCTTCTTGATAAGCAATGCCGTCTATTGGCTCGTGCTGATAGCGTGCGCTCAGGTTAAGAAGCCTGGGTACGCGTTTCGCACTGCACATATCGCCAGTTTCTGTATCCACAGCGGTCCAGCCGCGGTCACCGGCGATCCCACTTTCGTGCACATGGGCGGACTCCAACGTATCACCACCTAGGCTCTTTACGGGGTATCGCCAAATTTCTTTCAGTTTACCAACAAGCATGGGGTTCTCCTGGGACATTAGACTGACACGATATAGCAGCCGAGGCTGCAAAAAGACTCCGATGCGACACCATCAGTTGCAGCTGGGCCAGAGTAGGCGAGGTAGGACCCTCAGCCTGCGATCACTGGAACTGGTAGGTGAGCTGTACTATGACGTCTCGTCCCCGGGCTTTGGACTTTGAGTTTTAGTTTACATTCATGATAAGTGTTAATTCAAGTGATTTTTACAGGCATGATATGCATACAGCTATCGCGCAGATCCATGATTACTGTAGCTTTGGTGCCCACCCTCTCCCCGCCTAGGCTTGGGTCTTCGTGGTAATTACAGTTGATGCGGCGTCAGTTCTCTGTAGAGTCCCACAAACTCATCGAAGTCATTGCCCCTGCTGTTGATGCCCCCATGACTACGGCGGTTTTGCCTTCAAACATACCCATATGTACCTCCATTTTGTCCGCCATAGATGGTCGAGGCTTCTTCACTGATTGAGGGAGCATGACCACCTGTTGCCTCAGCGCCAAATTTTCCAGTGTCAATTGGAGGCGTGACTTGAATAAGGAATGAACAAAACTGGCTAGGAGGAGAAGAAATGGCATATCTACTATCCCTCATCCATCGCCGAAAATAGTCAGGAAGTTCAACACGATCGAATATTTAGGAGGGACACCTGAACTGGATTCCTGTTCAGTTCAATCCAGCCTGTAAGTATTTGTGCCGAACTGATGATGAGAATCACCCGCTGAGCTTTCGCCGGCTTCAATGCCGACGATTAAGCCGGCGGGAATAACGGATGAATCCTTAGGCGATCAGAGCGGTGATTCAGGTTCCAACCTGAGGCCTAATTTTTCCGAAACCGGTTGCCAGCTCAAATGCATGAGCTATCTGCAGCACTTCGAAGTCTTGCCTGAAACCTCCGACTATCTGCAGTCCCACAGGCAGTCCATCCTGTGTGAACCCGCAGGGTACAGAGATGGCCGGAAGCTCGGTTGTGCTGATAATACAGCAGCTAGCCATCCAATCGATGTAGGTCTGCATAGGTTGACCGTTGATCTTTCTCACCCAATCCCACTCAATATTGAAAGGGGGCACCTGCGATGTGGGCAGTGCGATGAAATCATATTCGGTAAGAAACTTGATAACTCTTTGGTAAACCGCTGTACGGAGCTCTGAGGCCTTCTGGAAGTCATCGACCGTAAGATTCAGGCCTTCCTCCATATTCCAAACTATATGGGCAGGAAGCATGTCCCATGCCGTAGTTGGCACCATCTTTGACAATCCCGCGAAAGTGAAAGCGCGGTCGACTTGGAAGGCCTCCATCGCACCGTTCATGTCCGGGTAGGCAGCTTCCACGGTGCAGCCCAGATCTTGGAAATATTTCATCGACTGTTGGCATGTGTTCAATACTTCCGCATCCATGGGTAGGTGGCCCATATTTCCGGCCCACGCAATTCTGTAACCGGCGAAATCCCGATCCAACTCCCGCCGGAAGAGATCACCTGGTTGCAGAATTGAGAGAGGATCGCGAGCGTCTGGGCCCGACATGATTGCTAGCATATCGGCTGTGTCGCGTACTGTACGTCCGATCGGTCCCTCGACCGCCAACGCACTCTGCCAACCGTGTGCTCGTATCCCTGGAACACGGCCCACCGATGGCCGCAGGCCAACAAGGTTATTGAAGGAGGCTGGATTGCGTATCGAGCCTCCCAGATCGCTGCCATCTGCGATCGGTATCAAGCCGGCGCTCAGCGCGGCCGCTGCACCCCCACTGCTTCCGCCAGCACTTTTCGCCCGATCGTAGGGGTTTCGAGTACTTCCGAATATCTTGTTGACTGTGTGGGAGCCGCCCGCAAAATCAGGGACATTCGTTTTGCCGATAAAGATCATACCGGCATCGCGCAGACGGCTGACAAATAAACTGTCCTTCTTTGCGATATTATTCTTAAGTAACAATGACCCTACCGTAGTAGGCATGCCCGCGATATCAGCAGTATCCTTTATCGCAACCGGCAGTCCGTGAAATACGCCAAGTGTATCGCCACGGGATACAGCCTTGTCTGCTTCTTCCGCTTTAGCAAGTGCGTCTTCACGGGGTATCGGGGAGACAATTGCATTGATACTCGGGTTGATCTCATCTATTCGGTCGAGATAGGCGATCATAACCTCGACAGCTGAAAGTCGACGTGACTTGATTAAATCTGCGAGCTGACTTGGAGCCATATAGCATAACTCGGTGCCATTGTCAGGAAGTTCAACTCGCTTCTCTGTTTTCCGTCCGTAGGAAACGGAAGATAACGCGCCCCCCGCTAGCGATGCTGCGGTGGCCGTCAGAAATGTTCTGCGCGACGTTTTCATTGTTCCCTATTTCATTGCAGCGACTCCTAGTGGTCGGCAAGTAAGAGCATCGTGGCGTGCATTACCCAGGTCGCGTCATAGGCTGACCGACCTAGCTTGCGTCCAACGTCTGACTGGCCTGCACCACTGAATATCACTCGTTTCGCATCAAACACGCAGATTTCCTATTGCCCTCAACCCTTGCGCCAGCCCCGGTCGTCCATATCAGCGTGCGCCACGGACGCTAATTTTAACTTTACAGCAGTGTACAGTATATGTAACCTGACCGCAATCAGCATGGGGCCATGGCGTAACGCTCCAGGCTCCTGAATTCTCATAACTACCGGCAAAAGACTCGGCTATGTACGAATACCTTGACACTGCATTGTTGAACGAATTGCTGGAGCAGTAGGCCCGGCCAATCACAGGTGAAATAAATGAACAAAAAAGTAACACGACGCGACTTTCTCAATGGCGCCTCCCTTGGCATTGCGGGCGCAGCGCTCATAGGATCACAGACCCTGTTAAGTGGTGCTGTCAGGGCGGCCTCGGGAGCTCCCAGGGATTACTATCCGCCAACACTGACGGGCATCCGCGGTAGTCACGACGGTTCATTCGAGGCCTCCCACGCGCTTGCCTGGCGTGGTGAGAAGCCTTCCCGATACACCCGACCTCGATGTGCGGGAACCCGGAGACGTCTATTCCTCCCGTAAGACGACCGTGTCAATCGTCCAGCACAGCAACCGCCTCGATCTCAACCAGCAAACCTTGCTGCGCCAGTGCACTTATGCCCAACATGCTGCACGCGGGCAGGTTGTCCGGATCGAAGAAGTTGTTCAGGGCCGGTACATAGACTGCCAGTTGCTCCGGCTCGAAGTCGACGATGTAGGTGGTAATGCTCACCAGGTCGCTGGGGGTTGCTCCGGCACCGGCCAGGGCGAGCCGCAGGTTTTCAAGCGCCACCTCAAGCTGGGTGGCCAGGTCAGAACCGATCTGTGCACCTTCCTTGTCTATGGCTGTCTGGCCTGAAACGTGGACATAGCTGCCACCCTTGGAACGAACCACCTGCGCCATTGCAAAGGCCCGTCCATCTAGTAATTCCGGGGGTTGTATTGAGTCGCGTGACATTTAGAAATCTCCATTGATTGGTTTAAAGAAAGTACCATCTTGCAAATGCTCTGGGTATACTATTTAATGTTTACAAACATGTAAAGTAACATTTGGGAAATCTAGCATGAATAGCTTACTTGGCTACACAGACAGACTGACAGTTCGCCCGGGGGAACCAATCTCGTTTCGTTTTAGTTGTAAAGAAGAGGCAGACATATCCGTACAGCTGGTCAAGTTGATCAATGGCGACGCACACTCGGAGCACGCCTCATTCAGGGAGGAGGAGATTCCTTCCAGCATTAATGGAACGCACCGGGCCCGGTTCCAATCGGTCAACCCCGGATCCTGCATTTACGTGCCCGGCCATGCCTTCGAGAGTGGCTCACCTGAGCTGTCGATCGCGCTGCGTTGCCAACCTTACAGACCCGGCGCTGGAAAACAGGTGCTGATTTCCCGCTATGACGCGCCGGCATGCAGGGGCTGGTCCCTGTATATCAGTGAGCACGGGAATTTCGGCTTCGAAGTCGTCAGCGATTCCAGTAGTCCTGACGTGGTCGAGTCTGCACTGGTCGCTCGCAAGGAGCACTGGTACCAAATATTACTATCACTGGATGTAGAAAGCGGCGAAGCCTCTCTCTGGTGCGTCGAGCTCGGTTCTAACAAAACATTCAACAGTAACTACAGCGATTCGGCAAAGTCGAAGTCCTTTAACGACGCATTACCCGAGGTCAGCGCACCCTTGACCATCGGTGCAGTCTCCTCGGGAGAAGACGCTGCGGGTAACACCGTACCGGGGAGCATCTTTAATGGGCGAATAGAGAACCCTTCAATTGCCGCCGCAGCATTTTCGGAGGCTGATGCAGGCCTTCTTTTGGCGGATGAACTACCCGACGTTTGCGCCACCAGTTGGTTGGCCCGTTGGGATTTTTCCCTGGAACAGCAATCCGGGAGGGTTATCGACAGGTCTATACACCAACGCCATGGTCACGTACACAACCTGCCTCTGCGTGCGGTCAGGAGCAGCCGATGGGACGGCACAGAAACACGCTGGACACAAGCGCCGGAACAGTATTCAGCGATTCACTTCCATGACGACGACCTGTATGACTGCGGCTGGCAGGATGACATAGTCTGGGAAATACCTGAAGGCCTCAAATCCGGCATCTATGCCCTGAGGCTCCATCAAGGCGATAACGAAGAGTACATACCGTTTTTCGTAGCCGCGCCAAACGGCCGACCTCAAGCTAAACTCGCATTCATGGTGCCAACATATACTTACCTCGCGTACGGGAATAACAATATCTTCAACATCATAAGATCAGAATACGGCGTTTCGCGCGAGGAATCCCACGAATTCATGAAGACTCCCGGGTCGGCAGCCTACGATGATCTTGTCAGTGCAAATCGCAGCCTCGGCCTGTCGACCTATGACTCGCACTCAGACAGGAGCGGCGTGCACTTCAGCTCCTGGCTAAGGCCGCTACTCAATATGCGGCCGAAGACCATTCTGTGGACCTTCTGCGCCGACCTGCTGTTTATCGACTGGCTCGAAAAACAGGGTATCAACTACGACATCATCACTGACGACCTGACCGACCAGGAAGGTGCTGAACTGCTGCAACAATACCCGGTAGTGATGACCGGCAACCATCCCGAGTACCCGACAACACGGATGATGGACTCGATCCAGACTTACCTGGAGACGGGCGGCCGATTCATGTACATGGGCGGCAATGGTTTCTATTGGCGTTCAGCGGTCAGCCAGCATTTCCCGGGCGCCATCGAAGTGCGCCGCGGCAGAACAGGGACCAGGCCTTGGGCATCCCGGGTCGGAGAGGAGTTTCACCAGTTCACCGGGGAGAAAGGCGGTCAATGGCGTGAACTGGGCAGGCCACCGCAGCAATTGTTTGGCGTGGGCTTTATCGCCCAGGGCTACGGCCCCTCGTATTACCGGGTGACCGAGGATGCCAGGGACAGCAGGGCAGCCTTCATCCTGGAGGGAGTTGACGAAGACATTGTCGGCGACTTTGGGGTTTTCGGGGGCGCGGCAGGCGAGGAAATCGACCGGGTCGACCCTGACCACGGCACTCCCGATCATGCGATCGTGTTGGCAAGGTCTGAGAATCACGGCCCGGGGATGCTCTATGCGATCGACGAAATGACCGCCACCCAGCCGCTTGAGATCTATGCGCCCATGACTCATGCCGATATCGTATTCTTTGAGACGGCGGGAGGCGGTGCGGTCTTTGCTACCGGATCAATGTCCTGGTGCGGCAGCCTGACCCATAACGACTGCGACAACGCCGTCTCGAGGATAACGGAGAACGTACTAAAAAGGTTTTCAGATCCCACCCCTTTCACCGTTCCCGAACTGGAACAATAAAGTCCTCGCCGGCTTCACCAGAGCCTATTTTCCCGACGCCAGCATCTCGTCCAGTGCGGCTCGATTATAGAGCTTGCCGGCGCGTACCACCGCGCGAATCTCGCCTACATTCCTGATATCCAGCAAGGGATTCTCATCCAGCAGGACAAGGTCTGCAGTTTTCCCGGGACCGATAGTACCGACCTTCCCTTCTAGACCGAAATACCTGGCGGGTGTTGATGTCGCCGAGGCCAGCGCCTGCATCGGCGTCAAGCCAAACTCGACCAACACAGCGAGTTCCTCATGCAGGCTGAATCCCGGCGTCAACAGATAGATTGGCGAATCTGTACCGGCCATTATGGGCACGTCAGCACCCACCAACAGGGCCATAGCTCGGCGGATCCATTGCTCGTGTTGCCTATCGAGCTCACTGGGCTCGAGCTTGAGGGCCTGCTCAGTGAACTGGTCGAATAGATCTCTAATTGCAACAGGCAGTACTGAGTAAATACCTTGCCACTCCGCTCGTGAGAAATATCTCCTCGTGGGGGCCAGGTTCAATGCCAGTGTGGGCACCTGGAATACACCGTTTTCTTTTAGGGAATGCACGACCTCCTCGCAGCGCTCAGCTGAATATGTATCATGGGCAACTTCCCGTTGTTTACGGTGAATCTTCGATCGAACCTGGTGACCTTCCCCGTCTATACTGCGTCTCAATATCTCCTGTCGCTCCCTTAACAGCGACTCCCACTCAGAGGAACAGGAAAGTTCAAGGTTCCTTAGATGCTCCAGGCTGCTTATACCTGATTCGGCTACTTCAACAGCATCCATACTCAGCGGAACATGGCCGGTAACCGGCTTGTTATAGGCTTTCGCTTGCCGAAGAATTCCGTAGTAAGCTTCGGGATACAACATTTCATACGCTTTAAAGAAAGCGGCTCCCCATTCATGCAAATCACTCACTGCGTTTCTAGCCATTGACTCATCCCGAATAGAAATACCTATCGGGGGATGCATGGGGTCGCTACCGCTGTATACATCGAGCTCGCCATCCAGTAGCGGACCAGAGGCGTAGATTCGGGGAAACGAAGTTGGGTCCGTCTCAGACATATCGATCAGCGGCGCAAGCGCTGAAATGCCTCCCCCTGTATCTCTAACGCTGGTAACCCCGTTAGCGAGAAACAGGTCAAGAATATTGTCGAATCCGGAAAAAAATGTCAGGTGAACGTGGACATCCCATAAACCCGGAATAAGGTACTTGTCGCGAGCATCAATTTCGTCCACACCGGGCGGGAGTTCACCGTCTCCAACCGATACAATGGTTTGACCTTCTACATAGACAGTTTGATCAACCCGGACACCATTCCCCGAATCGATGACCATCACATTGGTAAAGGCGAAGCGGTTTGGCCCCGCATCGATATCAGCAATTAGTAAGACAGGAAACAAGCCAATCGTAGATAGTGCAAAAACTCGTATGAACCTGATGAGGTTCAGCGTTTCTGGATTCATACTTGCCATCCCCCGTAAGAAATCGCGCACATTCTAGCGAGACGGCTCAGGGGTCTCAGTAATTGGAATCACCTCGGCCAGGCCGCGGCCCCGTGGATCGGAAGCCGCGGCGAGACGCTTGGGAGATTCTCTGAATATAAGCTGCACATCACCAAGATCACCCCACCAGTTGGGAACCAGTTCATATCCAAAACGAGCCAACCCTTCACTTAGCTCAGGTGAAGGCACTCGATTTTCATCGTAATGGATCACGTTTGCTTCTGGCAGCTGGTGATGAAACCGGGTCGCTGAAACCGCATCTTGAGCACTCATCTGGAAGTCAAACAGGTTCAGCAGTACCTGGAAGACACTGTTGAATATGGTGGTTCCGCCGGGAGTACCCACTACCACGACCGGCTTGTCCTGCCTGAGCAAAATAGTCGGCGTCATCGACGACAAAGAGCGCTTGTTGGGTTCAATACTGTTGCTGGATTTACCCGGCACCCCGTGGGCATTTGGCACGTCATCCTTGGGACTGAAATCGGCGAGTTCATTGTTCAGCAAAAATCCCGCGTCCTCGACAACCATCCCGCTGCCAAAAACAGCATGCAGGGTATAGGTCAATGCGACGGCGTTGCCATCGAAATCAATGATAGAGAAATGGGTTGTATCTGGGCGCTCAAAACCGGGGGCAGTTGACTTGCCACTCGATATCTTGTCCGGGTCGACCTGCCGCGCCCGGTCTTCCAGGTACGCCTCACCAAGAAGCTGTGCTGTCGGCACGGTTACAAAGTCGGGGTCACCAAGATGCTCCGCTCGATCAGCAAAAGCGAGTTTTTCGATCTCAGCGAGCAGGTGGATATAGCGACTGGAATTATGCCCTACTCCTTCGAAATACCGTGCCGACTCATCTCGCAGCCTGAGCATCTGAACAAGCGCTATTCCTCCGGAGCTGGGTGGCGGCGCCGTGACGATGGTATAATCGCGCCATCCCGCCACCACGGGTTCACGCCAGTGTGCCTTGTAGATCTTCAGGTCATCTGCGGTAATCCTGCCGCCAAACTTCTCCATGCTTGCCACCAGCATCTCAGCGGTTTTTCCGCTGTAAAAATCCTCAGGATCCTCCGCCAGTCGAACCAGGGTAGCGGCAAGTTGGGGCTGCTTAAAAACTTCATCGCTCTTTAAGTTACCGAAATGTTCGAGAAAGTTGGTGCCTGTACTGACGGGCTCCTTCCACTTGTCCCAGTTGTGGGCCAGGTTCGGGTGAACGACAAACCCTTCCCTGGCGAGCGTAATGGCCGGCTCCAACAGCGCGCTCCAACTCATGGTACCGTAGGCCTTATGAGCCATCTCCAGACCGCGAACCGTGCCCGGAACACCTATAGCAATGGGCCCGAAGAGAAGTTTGTACATGTCTATCGGTTTCCCATTGTCATCGAGAAACATATCGACAGTCGCAGAGGCGGGAGCCACCTCTCGGAAATCCAGAAACGAGGTCTTTCCGGCCACATAAGCCGTCATGAAACCTCCACCGCCTATGTTTCCCGCCTCCGGCAAGGTAACGGCGAGGACAAAAGCGGCAGCAATGGAGGCGTCCACGGCATTTCCGCCCGCTTCCAGTATGCTTCTAGCCGCGGCTGCACTGTAGGCATCGGGCATAGCCACCGCAGCCGACTCGGAACTGTGGGCAGCAGATGAGCTGCAAATAAAAACGACTACGGCCAACGGGATCGTCATCGCGACTACCCGTCTCAAGAAAAAATTCAGCATCGTCTAGTTACCTTGTGATTTTTCAAAAGCTTATTAATGCAAGACTAGGCCTGCGCGTCCCGGGAGACCTGGTAGGTTTGTAGGTACTCTCCAAACCGATCGTAAATGCCATCCCTGTCCAGGCCGAACTCCCCAGCTAAACAGCTCATTTCGGACCTCGGGTTTGATCTGGACGAGCTGAGAAAGAAAATGGATCCTGAATGGCCGCTTTCGAACCCCACCAGGCCCATTGCCAGTGCTTTATTAATAGCGTGCTGCATATACAAATTCCTTACTATCAGGTTGGCCAACTAAGGGGTGTACCAAATAGGTGAGGAGTAGGCGCGCTCCTGAATAATGGCAGGTACGGCCTGTGGCAGGGCCTTTTTAAAGTAAACACTGTCGTAGGTGGACCAGCGCGGTGTTGGGATTTCCAGCACCCGCACGTAGTAGAAGGCTCGCTCCGCTGGGTTAAAGTCAGGGTCGCTCCACACGGTTGCCAGCTCTGTGTCGCCAATCGTGTTTTTATAACTGGCTGTCTCGATATCAACCGTGTGCTTAAGTGGTTTTACCTTGCCGTTACGCTGTACCTTGCGACCGTCCGACAGGGTCACATCATAGACTTTCTCCTGCAACTCACCATTCTGGTCAAGCCAGCCTTTCACCACTTGTATCCGATCCAGGTTAGCGCCTTTCGGATCCTTGCTGGCGACAATCAGAAAGTCCGGTGATTCGCCCCTGGGAGCGTTTATCAGGTCAGCGCCCATGGGCACCCCTTGTGTATAACCGATCGCAACATAGTCAGGGCGCAGGACATCATTTGGGTCAAACGCCCAGCCACCAAAGAAGCGCAGCACAATGCGCGGCCCGGTGGTGGCGTAGGTTTCTTTGCGCCGCATGGCATCGAAGATGGATACTCGGGTATTTTCGTGAGCCCAAACAGCAGCGTACCCCGATGAATTTAAGGCTACTGCGGGTGGCATCAGGATGCCATGCACATTTTTATGATCGACGCGGTCAGTTCTTGGCTCTTCCGTACCAAATTTGCCGAAGAAGTTGTCTTCGCTGGCATTGGCAAAACTGGTATGGGAGTCGGTGCTGCCAATCATGCCGAATTTAAACGGGTTGGCACCCAGTTCAGCCTCATGCTTTAACCCCAGTTTTAGGGCGGAGCGGGCGTATTCATGTTGTAGCATCCACTCTTCTTTGGTGTTGCCCGGTGCGCCAAAATTGCCGAAGTCCCAGGTTTCAAAGTCGGCAAAACCATCGTCTGGTGACAGGGTAGGGTGGGCTTCAGCATCGCCTTTTACCTGCGTAACTTCGTAGAGCGGCTCCCAGCGTGAGCGGGTTTCGGCATAGCGGCGGGTCAGCGCTTCGCCCGACAGGGTTTTGTCGGCAAACATGGTGCCGTTGCTAGCGTTGCCATTATGGGGAATGGCCAATGCCTGGCCGCCGGTTTTGGTTTCGTAGTTTTGCATCCATTGCCAGAGGTCTTCAGGGTTACTGGAATCCAGTGATGAAAACGGCACGACCTGATTGGCACTATCTGCGCCATCGCGGAAGATAATATTGCGATGCAGGTTGTTGCCGCCAATTAACGAGGTCCACTCGTAGCCGATGAACGCGGTGAATTTGCCCGGCTCGTTCTGGGCTTCGGCCATGTGGGTTATTCCCTGCCAGATTGACTGGTGGAATTGTCGGTCCGGCTTGAGATCAATGCTGCCGCGAATGGCATCGACAAACTCCATCATGACTTCCTGGCGTTTATTCTCCTGGTACATCTGATACCAGCGGCGGCCCAGCTCTGTTTTAAGCAGCTCGGTGTCGGCCTTATCAAGTTTGGGGAACACCCCGACAAATTCCGCATGGTCTGTGACCACCAGAAAATCTAGTGGCGTGGCGATACGCAGGGGCTGCCCGCTGTTGGAGGTAATGGTTTCGCCTTTAGCAAAGCGGTAGGCAACATCCGGGTCGAGCCGATTACCCCAACTGTAGGCATCGGGCGAGAGGCTGCTATGAACATGGGTGTCGCCCCAGTAGAGATTCTCAGGATAGTCGATGTTGGTATAGGGGGAGTAGTTTTTAGTGGATTCTTCTGAAAAGCCTGAAGGTATACTTAGTACGCACAGAGTAGTTAGAAGCAGCTTGTTCATTCGTCGTTTACTTTTCGTCACTTTTCCCATCTCCTGTTTATCATCGTTTATCCCCTTTATTCATGCCATCAACCGTTCAATCAGCCAGAAGCTGGCGGTGCTGCCAACCACATAGGCCACTGGCAATTGCAGTGCACCAAGCTGCCAGTGAAAGCCGTCGGCCGTTGCCACTTGAGATGTGCCTGAGCGAACATGTCGTACCGTTTTTGTCAGCAGGCCAAGTGCGGCCAGTACCACCAAAATAAAGATAATCTGACCTGCCTCAACACCGAGATTAAAAAACAGTAACGCTGTACCCAGTTCGGTTTGCGGTAAACCTATATCCTGCAATACCGCGGCAAAACCAAAACCGTGTAACAAGCCAAAGCTACTGGACACGCTAACGGGGTAACGCCAGGTCAGCGTGTTCCGGTTGTTGCGGACTAATTCGGTCGCCAGAAAGACAATCGACAAGGCAATAATTGCCTCAACCGCGGCGATGGGTACAGCCACCCATTGGAGTGCAGCCAGCGCGAGCGTGATTGAATGCGCCAGGGTAAAGCCGGTAATGGTAATCAGCATTTTTCGCAAGGTGCCGGCAATAATGACCAGACAAGCGATAAACAACAGGTGATCCAGCCCCACCCATATATGTTCCACCCCCAGCACAAAGTACTGCGTGGTAATACTGCTGATGGTCTCCGGTTGCGGTAGCAGAACTTCAGTTTCACCGGGAGACACTGACAGGGTTCGGGTTTCCCCATTAAGCCAGTTAATCCGGACTAAGGTGGCTAGCATTGGGTTTTGCTGTGGGTAGTGGATACTCAATGAGCTACCGCCTAAAGGGCTGCTACAGTAGCCTTGCTGGTGCCCGCGGGGACCGTGGCTGGTGGTGCAGCCCTCTAGAGTAATTTGCGGCTGGTTGTTAGCAGTAACGGTAGCTGGCGACTGCCACTTAAGGTTAATACCCGGAGCTGGCATTTCGGTAATTTCAATAAACAACGGCCGGTTATCGTTGCCCCAGGTGTTGGTGCAAACCAGGCTCAGCAGCAGGGTTGGCAGCCAGCGGCAAATGAGTGCTTTGCTCAGCGCCACTATCATGGTTGTGCCTGCAGGCTAGCGGCTACGCGGTTAGTCAAGGGAGTGTATTGCACGTTTATTGTATAGGTCTCAACCAACTTGCCAATGGCTCTATCGAGTTGTTGTTGCCGCTGTTGAAAGGCAAAATCCGCGGTCACCTGACCGTGCACGCCCGCAAAAACAGGGCTGTGGCCTTGGGTCTTTTGGGTGACAAGCACCAGGTGTGTGCCGTGTTCCGAGCGAAGCGGCCCGTACCAGCCTGCACTACCAGCGGCAAGGGCAAAGAGTTTGTTGGCCATTGCGGCGCCAAAATGGCTGGCGATATCGTCCTGGGTCTTTTCCACATAGTTGCGGTGGTACAAAAACCGGTCGCCGTAATGCGGTGCGGCCCGGTGAGCGGGAGTCGTTTGCAGCTGTGCCAATGTGGCTTCAGCCCGTTGCCGGGCCTCTACCGGCGACTGTGCTTGGTGGGAAAAGAAGATATGGCTAAATGTGATACTTGGCGCAATGGCGTATTTGCCCCGATGGCTGGCGAAATAGGCTTGCAGTTCTTTAGTGCTGGGTGCTGTGCTATCAATTGCAAAGGCTTCGAGCGCAAATTTGGTTTTTTGTACAACCCGTTGCCGGATAGCGCGGTCGTTGCTATCCAGCCCCAGGGTTTGTCCCTCCCGAAACAGGGCTTCTTCCCGGACAAAGGCTTCAATCAGTTGCGCACGCTGCTGTTCTGGCATGGTGGATAAAGCCAGCGCCGCCCTATCTGCCTCGGCAATACTCGCCTGGTATTGAAAAAACTGCACCATATTTTTTTCATCCACCACAATGGTATTGGTCGGCTGCTCTGATAACGGCGTTTCTTTTAATAATGTAAGGCCGAATATCGCGAAGCCGATGAGTAAAAAATGAACCAGCGGTTCGCGGCTTATTATTATGAGTGTCGAGTGCTTCAAACGCTGCGCCGCCCCAGTTTATTCACTTCAGAGCGGCAGTACAGCGAATCGAATCTTGTTCCCATATTCTCATTCTTTTTGTTGTTAAGATGCTAATTTTTATCTATTTTTTCCATCCATGTTGTGGCGTTAATCGGGTCTGATCTCGGCGTCCCGTCCTTATCAGTCTCTGCCAAATTTCTTGTTCAGGGTGATGCCATAGGACCGAGGTGGCCCCACTACGCCGGTTGTCCAGCCGAGATTGCCCGTGAAGTCTGTGGTATCGGTTATGTACGTTTCATCGGCCAGGTTCTTGCCCCACGCGCTGAGCGTATAGCCATTGCCAAATCGATAGTCAATGCGTGCGCTCCATAGCCCGAATGCCTCCTGGGTAACGGCGTCGGGTAGGACCGAGGTGGGATCGGTGTTGTATTCGTCGGTCCAGAAATAGTCCACCTGGAGGCCCAGGTCGTTGTCGCCGATGGACGTTTCGTAGCGCGTCGAAAGGCTGATCTGCAATTCGGGCAGTGAGATGGATTCATCGGAGCGATCAATGAGGGTGACACCATCCTGGCCCAGGGAGTCAAAGTCGACGTACTCAAAGTCCATATAACCGGCGGTGGCGGAGAACGTCAAACCTTCCGTCGGGTTCAGCCATGCCTCTGCTTCAAAGCCAGAGATTTCGGCTTCTGCTGCGTTCGTCAGCACGGTGACCACCGAGCCTTGGGCAGATCCCGGCACAACGATTGTCCGTTGTACGTCTTCGTAGTCGACATAGTAGGCTGCGAGGTTCAGACGCAGCAGGCCGTCGGCGAAGTCGCCCTTTAGACCAACCTCATAGGAAGTGGCGGTTTCAGGCGCGAAGGGTTCGGCGGCGGCGAGGTCGTCACCATCAGCTCGCAGGTTCTGACCGCCCCCACGCCAACTGCGGGAGTTTGATGCGTAGACCATGACCTGCTCATTGATGCGGTAGTCCAGAGAGATCAACCAGGATGGATCGCTGAAGCTATCAGAGGAGTCCACCGAACATTGATCCAGCGGGATATTGCCCGGTGGCACGCGGCACCCGATGAGGTCGCCCGTGGCCGCCACTTCGAGCCGATTTTTGTTGGTGAGTTCTTTCTTCTCCTCGGTCCAGCGCAAACCGGCTGTGAGGTTCAGGCTGTCGCTAATGGTATAGGTGCCCTGGCCAAAGACCGCCCAACTGGTGTTGGTGACTAGGCCTTCGGTGATGTTTCGCGTCGGGTTGAGGGCCGCCACGGCGATTGTTCGGCTCCCATCTACACCTTCTTCACGGCTATAGAAGCCTCCGAACACCCAGTTCAGACGCTCGGTGCTACCCAGCAATTGCAGCTCCTGGGTAAAGACATCGGCATCGACCGCAAGTATCGGGTGCAATAAAACGAACGGAGAGCCATCCATATCCAGCAACTGTTCAGTCTCCCAGTTCCGGTACCCCGTCACCGACTTCAGCTCGATCTCATCCGTGAGGTCTATGGAGACCGTAAGCCCGCCACCGTACAATGTGGCCTCTGCGTACGAGTCGGCATCTGCATCAGGGGCCAGCAGGTCGCCGTCAACAAATCTCTCCAGGGCCGCATATCCGGCATTTACCTGGTCTGCAAACGATGCATCGGGACCGAGCAGCTCCGTGCCGGCCGACAGGGCGCCAGTAAAAGGAAGACCATTCGTCAGGTTCCCTCCGGGCTGCAGCAGCTTTTCTACCGCGCCGCCCTCGTCGATATCCAGGTAATCGGTCTGAAGCAGAACGCTCACGCGATCGCTGGGCTCAAACAACAGAGATCCGCGAAAGAACAGCTCGTTCTGGTCATACAGTTCGTTGCCGTTGAACCGCGACTGCCCCCAACCATCTCGATCGGTTTTCTGAACGGCAAGGCGGGCCGCCACCGTATCTGCCAGCGGGATGTTGATCGCACCAGAGAGTTGCGTGAAGTTCTCATTGCCGAACGCACCTTCCAGGAAGCCGTGCATACCATCGAAATCGGGTTTATGCGTGATGACGTTGACTGCTCCGCCCGTCGTGTTGCGACCATAGAGTGTACCCTGGGGGCCTTTCAGCACCTCAATGCGCTCGATGTCGAACATGTTGGCGTTGAGCCCCGCCTGGCGCGGTAGATTCACGCCGTCGACGTAGACGCCTACCGACGAATCCGTGGTTAGAAGGAAATCCGCCTGCTGCTGGCCGCGAATGGAAACCTGGGCGATCGAGGGGTCGTGGTGCGTGGTCCGTACGGCCAGGCCCGGTACCTGCGCCTGAATGTCCGAGAATTCCTGGATAGTCTGGTTCTTAAGTTGCTCTTCGGAGAACGTCGATACGGCCACAGGCACATCCTGCAGATTTTGCTCACGCTTTTGAGCAGTTACTATCACCTCCTCGAGCTGTGCGAAGGCATGATCCGCCGCTCCAAAGGAAAGCGTTAGACATCCCGTCAAGCCGATTAGCTGTTTAATTGTCGTTTTCATAAGGACTACCTCAATTTTATTATTGTAGAACCGATCTGGATAAACTGGACACCACCAATGGCAGGCCAAAGAAATATGTAAAGGCTATTTAAATTACTATACACCTGTGACTACAATAATTTATTTTTTACACTTATGTCAACTTAAAATCGCCAGGCCATGCTACTGAGTGTTTAGACAAATAGGCCGGTACTGGCCTACAGGATCTGCAATGTCATTCACGAATAAAACTATTATCGAGGGAGGTGCGGCGGCAGCCCATGGGTTAAAAACCGGTGTCACCGACCTGCATAACGCTGCCCGGCGAGCGCGATATCAGTACGCATAGCATGTGGGTTAATCGAGACGAGAGGATCTCAGCCCAACAACTGGAAAAGGCTGCAGCGGCACTACCGCTTATGAATGTCGGACAACCACAGGATATTGCCCATGCCGCTGAGTTTTTGGCCTCCAACAAATGTGCGGGCCATATTACGGGCCAGGTTATAAGCGTCAACGGCGGTCATGGCGGGGCCGGCAGTATCCAAGCTGTTATTCGGCTACGAACTGGTACCATATAACACGGCTAGCTGAGCCTTAGTTAGATGACTGGGGAATGGTGTTGATAGTGACAAATTCACGATACTTCTCTGGCATATACCAGCAGCCAGTGTACCCCTCCGACAGGATCAGTGAATCGCCCTGCTTGTATTCGACCTCTTTCCCATCGTCAGGGGTTAGAATCAGGTGTCCCTCCAGAACGTGGATATATTCATCATAGGGTAGGCCATCAATACGCAGTTTTCCTGGGTCGACATCAAATACATATGCCGAGAAAGCGCCGCGATTGGCGTTCAGTCAGGCTATTCTATCTGCGTGCTCTGCGTTGTACGCCTCCGGAGCATCGAGCAACATCGGCTGTGTGCAAGCCCTGTGCAAGCTTGTTAGATAGCTCATCGAATTCAGTGTAGTTGTACTTTTCGTCGTTCTCGAGAAAGTGCAAGAAGACGATTTCAGGCGCTCACGCAACCGTAACTCTCCACAAGTCTAGTGTCG
>Ga0209223_10001028_pt1 | contig 31308 bp, 28 predicted proteins | sample COG_06_FD_184750 | JGI IMG/M metagenome (GOLD analysis project Ga0209223, IMG submission 184750) | Pelagic Microbial community sample from North Sea - COGITO 998_met_06 (SPAdes) (version 2) | ecosystem: Environmental > Aquatic > Marine > Neritic zone/Coastal water | place: Helgoland, sampling...
CCAAGAGGGGGGGGGGAGCTAAACAATAAGCCACCACGACTGCACGCTTTATTCCTGTGTATTTAAAGCATTACTGCAACGATAACAAATATCTTCGCACCCATTTACATCAGAAAAGGTATCTACATACTTCCAGCACCGGGCACATTTTTTCCCCTCTGCGACTTTAAATTTCACACCAACATCCTCTACGTCTTCAACAGTAAACATTTCTTTTGAGACTGGACCTAGGTGTAATTCTACATCAGAGGTAATACAAATTTCAGAAAAATCTATCGATTTTAATTGATCAAAAAGGTGCTGTTTGGTAATATAAACCAAAGGCGATGCTTCTAAACTAGAGCCAATTACTTTAGTTTGTCTGTGAACTTCTATTGCACCAGTAACAACTTTTCTGACTTGCCTAATGTTAGCCCATTTATCTGAAAGTTTTTTATTAAACCAGTTTTTTGGAGTTATTGGTATATCTTCCAAATGAATTGAAGTTTCAGCCGCACCAAACCTTTCAAGCCATACTTCTTCAGTAGTAAAAACCAAGATTGGAGCAAGCCAACTCGTAAGTCTAAAAAATACCATATCTAAAACAGTCCTCGTCGATCGTCGAAGATCACTTGATGGAGAATCGCAATATAGACAATCTTTTCTTATATCAAAATAGAATGATGAAAGATCAACAGTACAAAATTGAAAGATTTGTTGAAATACTGATTGAAAAGAATATGCATCATAACCATTTCTTACCACTTCATCCAGTTCAGACAACCGGTGCAGCACCCATTTTTCTAACTCTGGCAATTCATTATAATTCACAGCTTCTATGTTAGCATCATAGCCTACGAGGCTTCCGAGTAAAAACCGAAAGGTATTGCGTAATCTCCTGTAACTATCTGAAACTCCTTTAAGTATCTCCTCCCCAATACGCATATCACTAGTATAATCTGATTGAGCAACCCAAAGTCGTAAGATATCAGCCCCATATTGTTTAATAACTTGATCAGGGCTTACCGCATTACCCTGAGATTTTGACATCTTCATGCCCTTTTCATCCAAAGTAAATCCATGAGTCAACACACCCTTATAAGGTGCATGACCACGAGTTCCACATGACTGAAGCATAGAAGAATGAAACCAGCCCCTGTGCTGATCAGTACCTTCTAGGTATAAATCAGCAGGCCAATTTTTATCATTTCTATCTCTTAAAACAAAAGCGTGTGTGGAACCAGAGTCAAACCAAACATCTAAAATATCAAGAATTTGCTCATAATCGCCAGGGTTGTACAGACCACCTAAGAACCGTTCTTTAGCACCCTTCTCAAACCAAGCGTCAGCGCCCTCAGAGCCAAACACCTTAGATATCCGTGCGTTTACTTTGTCGTCTCTGAGAATAAAGTCAGTATCGGTAGGTTCAAGACCCTTTTTGATAAAACATGTCAAAGGAACACCCCATGCCCGTTGACGAGACAAAACCCAATCAGGCCTCGTACTAATCATTGAAAACAATCTATTTCGGCCAGATTTTGGTGTCCATTTGACTAGTTGGTCAATGGAACGCAAGGCTCTAGTTCTTATGTTTGTTCCAAATTTGTTCATGCCGTCTGAAAGATCTTTATCAATATCGACGAACCATTGAGGTGTATTTCTAAATATAACGGGTGCCTTTGAACGCCAGCTGTGAGGGTAAGAATGGCTTAATCGCCCTCTTGCCAATAAAGAGCCCGATTCTATTAGTTTTTCAATCACACTATTATTAGCTTTTCCTTCTTTTCCTTTTCTATCAAAAACTTCTAGACCAGAAAAAAATGGTACATTATCTGAAAAACTGCTATCTTCGCTGATGTTATGAGTCATTCTGTTGGTCCAACCTAGATTAACAAATGCTTCATAATCATCAGCACCGTGACTTGGGGCAGTATGAACAAAACCAGTTCCAGCATCTTCGGTAACATGTTCTCCATCGATCATTGGCACGTCATAATCCCAAAAACCCCTAGACCCAGCCACACCGTGTAAGGGGTGCTGCAAATGTAAGCCTTTCAACTCATTCAAGCTAATGGTGCTAACCCGCTCATAATCAGTTACCCTAGCCTGAACAAGACATTCAGTAGCTAACTTATCTGCAAAGATTAGTAATTCATCCACCTTAGACCAACACTCTTCTTTAGTTTTAAGCACCTTGTATAATCCATATGAAATACTCTTATTGTAAGCAACCGCCTTATTTGACGGTATAGTCCACGGTGTAGTCGTCCAAATAACAACGTTTGCTCCGGCTAAGGCACCAGTGGGAATAATAAATTTAACCCAAATAGTTGGACTTTTATGTTCGCGATATTCTATCTCAGCTTCAGCTAAGGCTGTTTTTTCCACAGGAGACCACATTACAGGTTTTGATCCCTGATAAAGAGAGCCATTCATCATAAATTTCATAAACTCTTCAGCAATTACTGCTTCGGAGGAAAAATCCATGGTAAGATATGGATTTTCCCAATCCCCAATTATTCCAAGTCTTTTAAACTCTTTGCTTTGTATACTAACCCAATCTTTGGCAAATTTTCGACACTCTCCTCTTAACTCATTGAGAGGAACATCATCTTTGTTTAAGCCTTTTGACCTATACTTTTCTTCAATTTTCCACTCTATCGGCAAACCATGGCAGTCCCATCCTGGAACATAGTGTGCATCTTTACCAAGCATTTGCTGTGACCTGGTGATAAAATCCTTTAATATCTTATTGAGTGCATGACCAATATGCAAATTTCCATTTGCATATGGGGGGCCATCATGGAGTATAAATGGTACCCTTTTCTCATTTTTACCACGCAATCGATGATAAATATTTAATTTCTCCCAGTACTTTATCCAATCCGGTTCCCTAGCAGGTAGACCAGCACGCATCGGAAAGTTTGTTTTAGGAAGTAGAAGAGTATCTTTATAATTTTTTGGTTCTTCAAGCATATTTGCTAACTTTCGGAAAAGGTTATGTTAAGTGCTAAAACGAACACTACTTGTGGTACTTTTTGTCTGTAATATTGAAATACTAGCATTTCAATATTTCCATATAAGCAGATATGGAGTAGCATTATCTGAAATTCTGTTCAATTAAATGTATATATAAACTTTATGATCTTAATTCTAGATTAAATCCATCAACCATCAGGTTATTAATAAAATATGTTCAGATATGCTTTAAAAATTGAATACATGGGGACATACTTTCATGGTTGGCAGAGGCAAGAGAACCTAGAAACGGTCCAAGGTGCAATTAACTTTGCACTTAAAAGTCTTGATCCTTTCTGTAATGGCATTATAGGAGCGGGAAGAACCGACGCAGGCGTTCACGCTACCGGTCAAGTTGCCCACCTAGACTTAAAAAAAAATTGGGACCCAAATCGTTTGCAGCATGCATTAAATTTTTATTTAAAACCAAAATTGATTGCTATAATTGGAGTAGCCGAGGTTGATTCTAACTTTCATTCTAGGTTTTCAGCTATAAAACGCCATTATCTATTTAAAATAATGAATCGATCGGCACCATTAACATTAGAAAAGCATAGATTTTGGCACGTGGGGCGCCCTTTAGACATAAAAAAAATGGAACAAGCCGCCTCCTACTTAATTGGAAAACACGACTTCACAACTTTTAGATCCTCTCTTTGTCAAGCGAAGAGTCCTATAAAATCTATTGACCTAATAAAAATATCAAAAACTAATTCTTCAGAAGGAAACACTATTGAAGTCAAATTAGAAGCAAGGAGTTTTCTTCATAATCAGGTAAGAAGTATAGTAGGAACGCTTGAAAAAGTCGGTTCAAAAGTTTGGTCACCAGAAAGAGTCAAATCAGCTCTAGATTCCAAAAACCGCAGTGAATGCGGTCCCGTTGCTCCTCCATCTGGCCTATATCTGAGTCGTGTAGACTACCCGGAAAATATTTTTTTTATCAATAACCAGTATTAGAAAGTCTTACGGTGATAGTTCAGTTATTAAATAAGAAATTTAGAACATCACCGTCCCGAACTATATAACTTTTACCTTCAGACCTAAGCTTACCAGCTTCGCGTGCACCACTTTCACCCTGGTATTCTAAATAATCATCGTAAGAAACAGTCTCCGCCCGTATAAAACCATTTTCAAAATCACCATGAATGACACCAGCCGCCTTTGGAGCTAGGGTATTGACTCGAATAGTCCAGGCACGAGTTTCTTTTGGACCAACTGTGAAATAAGTCTGCAGTCCTAACAATTCATAACCAACCTTTATCAACCTATCTAAACCTGCTTCATTTAAATCCATCTCTTTAAGAAACAAATCCATTTCTTGACTATCAGTAAGTTGACTTATTTCTTCCTCTATCGCTGCTGAAATAATTACTGACGAGGCTTTTGAATCTTTTACCAGTGCATCAACTAACTGTGAATATTTATTCCCACTGGCAGCACTACTCTCATCAACATTACATACATATAAGAGTGGCTTTGCGGTCAACAATTGTAACAATTTAAAAGATTTTATCTGTTCATTTTCTAATTCAACATTACGGGCCGGGATTCCAGATGATAGTGTCTTCTTGATAACTTCGAGCAAAGCAGCATGATCGACTGCTTCCTTATCAAAGGATTTCAGCTTTCTTTCAAGATTCTTTAACCGCTTATCAATATTTTCTAAGTCAGCTAGCATAAGCTCAGTTTCAATTATTTCTGCATCATCAATCGGATCAACTCTTCCTTCAACATGAGTAACATCATCATCATCAAAGCACCTTAATACATGCACAATTGCATCACATTCTCTAATATTAGCCAAAAATTGATTTCCTAGTCCCTCTCCCTTTGAGGCCCCCTTTACCAATCCTGCAATATCAACAAAAGTCATTCTGGTAGGAATAATCTGTTGAGATTTAGCTATTGAGGCCAATTCATCAAGTCGCTTATCAGGCACCGATACATCTCCTACATTTGGATCAATTGTACAAAACGGAAAATTTGCAGCTTGTGCCGCTGCAGTCCGAGTTAACGCATTAAAAAGCGTTGATTTTCCAACATTCGGTAAACCAACTATTCCTGTCTTGAATCCCATCTAAATGTCCTATTTTAACGAACCATGTTAGTATTAATAGAAATCAAGAAAAAATAATACAAGCCCTATCGATAAAATTCTAACTAATAGTTGATTTTCGAAAAAAAACCCGCCAAAGACATACAAACAAATTAAAAAATTGAAGGTACCTCGTGACACGAATTGACGAAACTTTTAGAGAGCTTAAAAAAAATAAAAAAAAGGCTTTTATATCCTTCGTAATGGCTGGTGACCCAAATTTTGAAAAGAGCTTAGAAATTGTGTCTGGTTTGCCTGCATCCGGTGTCGACATTATTGAACTTGGTATCCCATTCACTGATCCGATGGCCGATGGTCCTTCAATCCAAATAGCTGGACAAAGAGCGATAGCTGCCGGAGTCACATTAGACGGAGTACTAAACTTAGTAAGAATTTTCCGAAAAAATAATACGATAACTCCAATTATTTTAATGGGCTACTTTAACCCTATAATGTCGATGGGAGTAACCAAATTTCTGGACTCCTGTAACGAAGTTGGCGTCGATGGGCTAATTGTAGTTGACCTGCCTCCAGAAGAAGACAAAGAGCTGTGTATTCCAGCCTCTAAAGCTGAGGTGGATTTTATCAGACTAGCCACACCTACAAGTGATACAGACCGACTAAAAAAAATATTGAAGAATTCAAGTGGTTTTGTTTATTATGTCTCGATTACTGGTATCACTGGGGCTGCTTCGCCAACTGCCGTGAAAATAAAATCAGAGATAGCTAAAATAAAACAAAATACTTCACTTCCAGTTTGTGCTGGTTTTGGTGTCAAAAATCCTGAAATTGCCACAGAAATCGCCCAGGTAGCTGATGGAGTTGTGGTTGGCTCAGCAATTGTAGACAAAATAGCCAAAAACAACTCAACCCAAGAAATTCTTGCATTTTGTAAATTGCTTGCCGACGCAATCCACTCAGAAATACACGATTAACATAAAATTAGCCATCTTAACCGTACAAAAGAAACCTTCCTGAAGCAAACACAAGAACTGTAAATAAAATAGCTTTTACTTTATCGCTCTATAGATTATACGATCTCTTGTTTAGTGTGATCACCCTTGGAGGAACGCTAAACTCAATTCATTAGGAGATTTTATTATGGCAGAAACAATAACGTTAAATGCGACAATAAGAAAAGGGACAGGCAAGGGGGCCGCCCGATCAGCAAGAAGACAAAATTTAGTGCCTGGAGTAATTTATGGTGCGAAGCAAGAACCTCAACCGATAAACGTTAAGCTCAACGAACTGCTTAAGTTACTTAAGGCTGGAAAATTTAAGTCAACTTTGATAAACTTAACATCAGATGGTAAGACAGAAAAAGTGATCTGTAGAAATGTTCAACGTAACGTTGTCAACGATCTACCAACGCATATCGATTTCATGAGGCTTTCTGATACCTCGAGTATTAACTTATTTATTCCAGTTAATTTTGAGAACCAGGCCACATGCCCAGGGATTAAAAGAGGGGGCGTTCTAACGGTCGTTAGGCCGGATGTAGAACTTATTGTTCCTGCTTTAAATATCCCAGAGCAGCTCACTGTGGATTTAAATAATTTTGAATTAGGTGACACGATACATATATCAGCAATAAATTTACCAGAAGGAACAAAAGCTACTATAACAGGTCGAGATTTTGTAATTGCAAATATTCAGGCGCCAAGTGGTTTAAAATCAAGTGATAATGATAGTGCGGAAGAGGTTGCCGAGGAGGTAGAAGAGGTAAAAGAGGAATAACTATATCAATCTCTTAAAATATTGTTTAAAAAGCGTATTTACAGAGCACTTTTTTTGGTGATACATGAAAGTTTTAGTAGGTCTAGGTAATCCTGGTGAAAAATACAAGCACACCCGCCATAATATTGGATTTTCTGTAGTTGACAAAATTGCGGAAGAATATTCTCAGACTACTTGGGTTAAAAAATTTAATGGTAAATTTTGTCAATGTTGGGCTGATGGTAAAAAATTTTTACTCCTGAAGCCAGAAACATTCATGAATAATTCTGGTCAATCAGTGACTGGGATTATAACTTTTTTTAAGCTAAGTGTTAAAGATATTATCGTACTACACGATGATTTGGATCTTAAAGTTGGTCAGATTAAAATCAAGCATAAGGGCGGACACGCTGGACATAATGGGATACGATCAATCCATCAGGCTATCGGTGACAAATACACCCGCGTTAGAATAGGTGTTGGCCATCCAGGTGATAAAACTAAAGTAAGTTCGTATGTATTATCAGATTTCAGTAAATCAGACAATATTCAAATGGAACATTTTATCAAAGACTGCGTTTCTGGAATAAATGCGTTGATCTCTAATAACTATACTAGGTTTTTGAGAACAGAAACCTCTGAGGAAAGCCCCTTTTTAAAAAAGACTATTCAAAGATCTCAAACTGTCCAGTCAAAAAGTCCTACTCAACCCAACCCACCTAACTTAAAATCAAATCATCATGGATTCAGTGTTCTAAAACGAATAATTAAAAAGTTAACTTAATCTTTCCTGAAGAATTTTTTTTCTCTAGCCTTGCCATCCCAACCAGTTTTTCCCTTGGGCTTTTCAGGCCTTACCGACTCTCTAGAATCTTTCTTATCATATCCCCGCGAAGCAGTGCTTCTTGGCGACCTTGTCTTATCTTCTTCTCGATATTCCCATTTCTTTAATAGGACTGGCGAAAACATATCCCTACCTATAACACCTTCATTACACCAAACAGTTGATACCTTATCATTCTCTATCATTTCAACGGCCATTCTCATCGATCCTGCTGTTAAAACCACAATATCGCCCATTTTGAATTCTGACACGTCAAGCCCCTTTTAAATTTTGGAAAGATTTAATTAAAAGTCGAGTTAGACCTTTCTCTAAATATTGTCAACTCTCAGCGCTTAAATTATGCCTTAATTTCCTTTCCAAGAGCCTCTGCTACTGTAAATATATCTTTATCGCCTCTTCCACACATATTTAGTAAAATAATGCTCTCCTTAGGTAGAGTGGGAGCTATTTTTAAAACATGGGCTAGGGCATGACTTGGTTCAAGTGCTGGAATGATTCCCTCTTGAGTACAGCATAACTGAAAGGCATCTAAAGCCTCCAAATCAGTAACAGATACGTATTGAACCCGTTTAATATCATGAAGCCACGAATGCTCCGGACCTATTCCAGGGTAGTCGAGACCAGCAGAGATCGAGTGACCTTCGACAATTTGACCAAAATCATCCTGCAACAAATATGTTCGATTTCCATGTAACACGCCTGGTCGACCACCAGTCAACGACGCCGCATGTTCCATTCGTTCATCAACGCCCAAGCCGCCAGCCTCTACTCCTATAATTTTGACTGATTTATCATCAAGGAAGGCGTGAAATAAGCCCATGGCGTTGGATCCTCCCCCAATACACGCAATAATTGTATCAGGTAATTTTCCTTCAGCCTCAAGAATTTGTTCTCTAGCTTCCTTACCAATAATTGATTGAAAGTCACGGACCATAGCAGGATAAGGATGGGGGCCTGCAACGGTTCCAATACAATAAAATGTGTCGTGAACATTAGTAACCCAATCCCTCATTGCTTCATTCATCGCATCTTTCAGTGTTCCTCTACCAGACGTAACTGGGATTATCTTCGCACCAAGTAGTTGCATTCTGAAAACATTCGGTGATTGACGCTGAACATCGGTTTCTCCCATGAAGACAATACATTTCAAACCAAATCTGGCACATACTGTCGCTGTAGCCACGCCATGTTGTCCAGCACCAGTTTCTGCAATAATACGCGTCTTACCCATCCTGCGAGCTAACAAAATTTGACCAAGAACATTATTTATCTTGTGAGCTCCCGTATGGTTCAGTTCATCACGTTTAAGATATATTTTTGACCCGTTTGAATACTCAGTTAACCTTTCAGCATAATACATTGGACTAGGACGCCCAACATAATTTTTCCAAAGATCATCCATCTCAGCCCAGAATGTTACATCTGTCTTCGCCTTTTCATACTCATCCCTTAATTGAAGTATAAGCGGCATAAGCGTTTCAGAAACAAACATACCACCATAATCACCAAATCTACCATTCATATCAGGGCCACTTTTAAGTGTATTTATTAATTTAGTTTCCATTAAAATTTTCCTTGAGAATATTTATAAATTCTAAAATTTTTTTTTCACTTTTTGTTCCAAATTCATCCTCCACACCTGATGAAACATCAACTTCAGTAGCCCCTGTCTGTTTAATCGCCTTTTTAACATTTTTTGAATTTAACCCTCCAGCCAAAAGCCAAGGCTTTTTAAATTCGAAACCATTTATTATACTCCAATCAAATGGCCTCCCAAGACCTCCTGGAACATCCGAAGTCACCGTTGGTTTGGCATCTAGCAGAATTTGATCTGCAACTAGTTCATATTCCCGTATAATAGATAAATCATTTTTATTACCGACACCTATCGCCTTCATAACTGGAACACCAGTCATAGCTTTTATATTACTTACCCGCTCAACCGACTCGTGACCATGCAATTGTAACATATCTATTGGGACAGTATCTAATACTCGTGATATCAATGCGTCATCTGGGTTAACCATCAATGCTACCCTGACAACATAACTTGGCGTAGCTTTAGCTAATTTTTGAGCTACCTCAATGGATATATTCCTTCGAGACTTATCAAAAAAGACAAACCCTAAATAGGAGGCTCCACTTTCAACAGCTGCTTTAACATGGTGAGTTTCACGTATTCCACAAATTTTAACCTTAAACATATTTTATTCACTTCAGTAGACTTAAAATTTCATCAGTTTCTGATTTCTTATTACTTATCATAGATTTACTCTCAGATATAAGTTTGTCCGCATGAGTTAAATGTTTTTGGATTAGTTTTCTACCTTTGTAGGCCCTTAAATATTCAAAAATTGTTCCAAACAATAAACCAATTCCAGTAAATATTAGTATTATAAGAAATAAAGGAAGGTGTAAGACCACATTAGTATAGTTTAATCCATAAGGAAGTAGGCGAATCTCTACGCTTTGATAGTTTATTGAAAGAAAGCCTACAAATAAAATTGTACCACAGAATATGATTACGTTTTTAAAGAGTTTCATCTCTCAATTGCCGTCAATTCTGATTCATTCGTTTTCGTAAATTTTTTCCAGTTTTAAAAAATGGTACATGTTTTTCTTCAACTTTAACGGATTCACCAGTTCTGGGGTTACGACCCACACGTTCTTCTCTTTTTTTTGATGAAAATGCCCCAAAGCCTCTTAATTCTACTCTATTTCCAGTAGCAATAGCCTCTGTTATTTCTTCAAAAACTGTGGCGACGATTCTCTCTACATCGCGTTGCAAAAGATGGGGGTTTTCTGCAGCTACCCTTTCTACCAGTTCAGATTTTATCATTAAAAAAACCTCCGCTATCTAAATTTTCTTCATTTAATATATCATCTTTGGATTTTTTTCAACTAACATTAGAAAAAAGCATAGGCGTTTGCATGAACTTAATTTTATTTCTAAAATAGTTGAGATTAGATGAGCCAAACAAAGCGTTCCACAAGGATTTTGGATTTTCATTTTGGTTCCAATCCTTAATTTCTATATCATCGAATTTTTTACCCTGAGACTGAAGGTATTCAATTGCTTGGTCTAGCGAACCAATAGAATCAATTAAGTTTAGTTCTAATGCCATTCTACCAGTAAAAAGTTCTCCTTGGCTAACATTTTCCAACTCCTCGCCAACTAGGGCCCTACGATCTGACACTAATTGCTTAAACCAAAGAAAACTATCACGTACCAAAAGTTCCTGATTTTGTAATAACTTTTTATCCATTGGCTTCAGGAAATTTGCCCCCCCTTTTGCTTCACTAGATTTGATTACTGTTAGCGATACACCTAAATTTTTGGCCAATTGCGACAAATCTGGGTACTGAACGATTACCCCAATTGATCCAACTAGTGAATTTCCTCTAGCATAAATCACATCACCGGCAAGAGCCGCTATATAGGCGGCAGAAGCTCCTACCTCTCCTATTAGCACCACTACGGGCTTCCTTGCTTCAACTTTTCTTAAGCTCTGATATAAAGCCTCAGCTCCAACAACACTACCTCCCGGACTATTTATTTTTACTATCAGACCGTATACATGATCATTCTCAGCTATATTATTTAATATAGCATCTCGCTTAGGATCATCATAAATTTCACCGATCACTTGATATGAAGCAATGTGTGGCGAAGGCATAAAATCCTTATTCCAAAACACTAGACCAATTGCGATAATCGCCGCTGTAACCAGGCAGCCTTTAAAAAATGAAGAGCGGCGCAATTTACGCCGCTTTTCCTCATATAGTTCTTGTTCTAATGACATATTGGTTTATCAATCATCTTGGTTTTTTAATGCAGCTCCCAAAATATCGCCAAGCGACGCACCCGAGTCAGAGGAACCGTACTGCTTTACCGCTTCTTTCTCTTCAGCTATCTCCTTAGCTTTTATGGACAAGCCAAGCTTTCTGTTAGCTTTATCAACATTTGTAACTCTTGCATCTATCTTATCACCCACAGCAAATCTTTCTGGTCTCTGCTCAGTTCTTTCTCTAGACAAATCAGATTTTCTTATAAAAGACTTCATCCCATCATACTGTACTTCTATTCCATCCTCTTCAATTGCAGTTATTGATACAGTAATTACCACGCCTCGCTTCATTCCATCAGTTGCTCCAGAAAAAGGGTCCTGCTCTAATCCCTTAACTGAAAGAGAGATCCGCTCCTTCTCAACATCAATATCAGTAACTATCGCCTTAATGAGTTCACCTTTTTTATAATCTTTTATTGCCTCCTCACCGGTTCTTTTCCAATCCAAATCAGAAAGGTGCACCATACCGTCTATATCACCATCAAGACCAATAAATAATCCAAATTCAGTGATATTTTTTATCTCTCCTTCTAATTCAGCTCCAACAGAAACATTTGCTGAAAAGTTTTCCCAAGGGTTTCCTTGGGTCTGTTTCAAGCCAAGACTTACTCTGCGCTTCACTGTATCAATCTCCAAAACCATAACTTCAACTTCTTGGCTAGTTGAAACTATTTTGCCTGGATGCACATTCTTTTTTGTCCATGACATCTCAGAGACATGAACTAAACCTTCTACTCCAGCCGCCAACTCAACAAATGCTCCATAATCAGTAATATTAGTGACCCGACCAGTATGCTTAGAACCAATTCCATATTTCACTTCTACTGCAGACCACGGATCTTCTTCGAGCTGCTTCATCCCAAGACTAATTCTTTGAGTATCTTTGTTTATTTTAACAATCTGAACCTTTAGAGCGTCACCTATATTTAAAATTTCTGATGGATGGTTGATCCTTCTCCATGCCATATCCGTTACGTGAAGAAGTCCGTCAACTCCGCCAAGGTCTACAAAAGCACCGTACTCAGTTATATTTTTAACAACTCCATCAACAACATTTCCTTCAACAAGACTTCCAACTATCTCTGCTCTTTGCTCAGCACGCGATTCTTCAAGTATGGACCGTCTGGAAACAACAATATTACCTCGCCGTCTATCCATCTTTAAAATCATGAACGGTTGAGTTATTTGCATCAGAGGTCCCGCATCCCTAACAGGTCTTACATCAACCTGACTGCCAGGTAAAAATGCTATCGCTCCCCCTAAGTCCACAGTAAATCCACCTTTAACACGCCCAAAGATTATACCATCTACTCTCTCATCTTTCTCTGACGCTTTTTCAAGCCTGTCCCACGCTTCTTCTCTTCTTGCCTTTTCTCTACTAACTACAGCCTCACCTTTGGAGTTTTCTACCTTTTCTAAGTAAACTTCTACTACATCATCAACTGCTACTTCTGGTTCTTGCCCTGGTAACGAAAACTCTCGCAAGTCAATTCGACCTTCCATCTTATAGCCTATATCTATAATTGCTTGGCCTGCCTCGATGGCAATTATAGTGCCTTTAACAACTGAACCCTCTTTTGGCGTTTCAAGCTCCAAGCTTTCATTTAATAAAGCTTCAAAGTCTTCCATTGAAACTGATGTAGTCATAAAAATCTCCTATTATATTCTTACTGGCCATGCGGTTGTCTCCACAGGTCTTAGTTTAAATTTTACTATTAAGCTTGTTATAAAGTATAATCGAAACCTAACGTTTCTTTCTTTCCAATCTAACTAACTCGATAGCCCGAGTAATAGCAGTCTCTATAGACAATTCAGTCGTGTCTATCAAGTGCGCATTACTGCTTATTTTTAATGGTGAATGCTCACGACTACGATCTCTGCAATCTCTCTCTCTTAAATCCTCAAAAACCTTCTCTAGCGTAATAGTCAACCCAGACTTTAATAACTCCTTGTGACGCCTTTCGGCCCGAACTTTAATATCGGCAGTTACAAACATCTTTAATTTTGCATCAGGCAGTATCACTGTTCCAATATCACGGCCATCAAGCACAGCTCCAATACCTTTTACTGCAAACTCTCTTTGAAATTTTAAGAGTGCAGTTCTTACCTCTGGAATACTTGCTATAATACTGGCATTGATACCAGCTTCACTAGATCTCAGATTATTTAACTCAAGATATTTTAATTTAAAAGATTGGGCTATTTTTATAGCCTCAGCTTTGTTCAATTGACCATCACTCTTAAGAAGAGTCACCGCAGCTACTGCACGATAAATTAAGCCAGTGTCTAAATATGAAAACAAAAAGTGCTGTGCAACACCCTTAGCGAGTGTTCCCTTACCCGAGGCAGCGGGCCCATCAATTGCAATAGTAAAAGACATATTACCCTAAAGCCTTATTTAACCATAAATTAAAACAAGCCACCAATATATTTTTTATTGTATATCAGCACCAAGTTTCTCCATTAATCCAAAAAAGCTTGGAAAACTTGTATCAATCGACCTCGAGTCATCTATCGTTATGGGATTTTGTGATACTAAGCCGAGACATAAGAAAGACATAGCTATTCTATGGTCGAAAAAAGTCTTGACAGTTGCACCACCGGGAACATTATTTGCACCCGCCCCACATATTGTTAAAGAATCTTCTCCTTCACGAACATCGATTCCGTTGGATTTTAAGCCCCTAAACATGGCAGATATTCTATCGCTTTCCTTAACTCTTAGTTCTTTTAAACCCCTCATCACTGTGGTTCCCTCTGCTACAGATGCAACAACGGCTAATATTGGGAATTCATCAATCATACTAACCACTCGATCTACAGGTACTTCCACCCCTTCTAGTTTGCTTGCGGAGACGACAATATCAACAACCACTTCTCCATTTAAATGTCGACTATTGTTGATTTTGATGTCTGCACCCATTTCACACAAAGTAATAATTAAGCCGTTGCGCGTCGGGTTATAACATATATTTTTCAGAGTAATCCTTGATCCTTTCACAATCAAAGCAGCACAAATTGGAAAAGCTGCAGAAGATGGGTCTCCTGGAACCACGATATTTTGAGGAGTAAATTCAGGGTATCCTACAATACTTATACTATTTCCTTTCTCAGTCGATGAGACAGTAATGTTTGCTCCAAAGGCAGACAGCATATTTTCTGTATGATCACGTGAAATTTGTGGTTCATTAAAAACTGAGGTTCCAGGAGAATTCAGTGCAGCTAATAATACCGCAGATTTTATCTGTGCGGATGGTATTAATGAAGAATAATTTATTGATATAGGGTTTGAGGACCCCTCAATGGTTAACGGCAAAAGTCCATCAGATCTACTTATGGATTTAGCACCAAACTTTTCCAAGGGTTCAAGCACTCGTGCCATGGGCCGCGTCACAAGACTCTCGTCTCCTGTAAACGTTGCTGTGATTGATGAAGTTGCCATCGCCCCCATTATAAGCCTAATCCCTGTGCCCGAATTTCCACAATCAATTACTTTATCGGGTTCAGAAAAACCCCCCACACCTACACCAAAAATTGACCAGGTCTTATCATTATTTTCAATAACTTCTGCTCCAAACGCCTGCATGGCTTTAGCAGTATTGAGTACATCTGAGGACTCTAAAAGACCTCTAACTTTAGTCTCACCAACAGTCAGAGCACCTAATATTAGCACTCGATGGGAAATTGACTTATCACCCGGGACATCGGCTGCACCAAAAAGTGCATTACCAGTTGTAGCCATTTTTGGTATTAATTCATTTTTATTCGACATGGGAGTCTTCCTAACCACAAAATTTTAACGCCTTTTAAAAATTAAAAATGTAATTTTTCTTCCAGCTCGCTTAGCTTTTTCATAATACCGAGTGCTCACCCAATCTTTCCAAGGTAGGTGCCAATCATCCGCCGAATTTACTTCCCAACTAAAATCAATATCACTATTAAAAATCTCTAATACGTGCCTTGCATATTCCTCAACATCTGTAGCAACATATACTAACCCATTACTCTTTAGAATTTTTTTAAAGCACTCAACATTTTTTTTGCTTACAAACCGCCTTCGTTTATGTCTTAATTTTGGCCACGGATCAGGAAAAAGTAAGAAGAACTTTTCTAGTGATGCGTCAGGTAAAACATCAAATAGAATTCTTGCATCATCCATAAATATTTTTACATTACTCAAATTTTCTCTTGCTAATCTTGGGAGTAACATTGCTACCCCGTTTAAATAGGGCTCACACCCTATAAAATTAATATTTTTATTGCCTTTGGCCAGCGAGAGTAGATGTTCACCACCACCAAATCCTATCTCGAGCCAAATAGGGTTATCATCATGAAAAATTTCTTTTAAATTAACTATTTCTCTTTTGGGATTTTCACAATTATTGATTCCTGAAAGCGAAACTGTCGGAAGATAATTCAAAATATAATCTTTTTGACGCTCACTTAACTTTTTACCGCGCCTCCTACCGTATAAGTTAAAGTGCCCGTCGCTTAATTTCTCAATCATTTTTTTCTTAATTAAATTGGTCTGATTCTTAAAGATTAAGCACCACCAAATCTATTTTTTATCTCTTCGATCAGATCAAGTCGTTCCCATGAAAATTCACCATTTTTGGATGGGCTACGGCCCATATGCCCATAAGCAGCTGTACTCTGGTAGATAGGTCGTAATAATTTTAGATGATTAATAATTCCATTTGGCGAAAGATCTAACATTTCTGGCACTTGGCTACCGAGAACCTCTTCAGACACACGAGAAGTTCCAAACGTATTTACTAAAACTGACAAAGGTTGGGAAACACCAATCGCATAAGAAAGTTGAATTAAGCATTTTTTAGAAATACCCGACGCTACAATATTTTTAGCAAGGTAACGAGCTATGTAAGCCGCGGATCTATCCACTTTTGTTGGATCCTTACCTGAAAATGCACCTCCACCATGAGGAGCCGCCCCACCATAAGTATCTACAATAATCTTCCGGCCGGTTAGTCCAGCATCGCCATCTGGACCACCTATTATAAATTTTCCTGTTGGATTGATATGCCATATGGTCTTCTCATCAAGCCAACCATCAGGTATAGCTTTAACAATATATGGTTCTACAATGGATCTAATGTCCTCCGAATTAAGAGACGGATCAAGATGTTGGGTAGATAACACTATACAGGAGACACCGACTGGCACTCCATTTTCATACCTTACTGTTAACTGTGATTTTGAGTCAGGTCCTAAATCCTTCTCAACACCCGTTTTTCTTGCGTCAGCCAAAGCTTTTAACACACTGTGGGCGTAATGGATTGGGGCTGGCATTAGATCATCAGTTTCATCAACGGCATAACCAAACATAATACCTTGATCTCCCGCCCCGTTTTTATCTACGCCCATCGCAATATTTGGTGACTGCTGGTGAAGCAAGTTTTCAATTTGAACTGTTTCCCAGTGGAATCCATCCTGCTCATACCCAATATCTTTTATACAACCCCTGACTAATTCATCTACCGAACCCATAAAATCTTTTTGTTTATCAGGATCTTGAAGACCAATCTCTCCTCCAATTATGACCCGATTAGTTGTTGCAAAGGTTTCACAACCAACTCTGGCAGTACTGTCATAACTCAATAATTTATCCAAAACCGCATCAGATATACGGTCACAAACTTTATCTGGGTGACCCTCAGAAACTGATTCCGAAGTAAATACATAACTATTATCAGGCATCTATTTCCTTACAAATTTTTACCGTTTTTCTTGAGCTGTATTAATTATTAAAAATAATATAGTCAACATTAGCATCCCAATTATAATTAAAGTAAAGAATTTTGCTCCTAACTGTGAATATAGCGTGGGGCTTAAACGTGCTGGTAACGATCCATCCAGATATCCCTCCCGACCCATACCTATCATCGAAATAATAACTCCATATGGATCAATTATGGCGGAAACACCAGTATTAGCGGACCTTACCATGGGCAAGCCCTGTTCAATTGCACGCATTCGTGCTAACGTTAAGTGTTGATAGGGTCCACTCAACCCTCCGAACCAAGCATCATTCGTGAGATGAACAATCCAACTCGCCTTATTCTCCAGATTTCTACTTCCACCCGAAAATATAGCCTCATAACAAATTAGCATCATAAATGACCCTAATTTTTCGGTTATAAATAAGTTTTTTATTTTACCTTTTGAAAACCCAATGAGCCTGTTGGTAGCTAATCCAGATAGTCTAAAATTAGGTAAAATATTTCCAAACGGAATATATTCGCCAAAGGGCACGAGTTTAACTTTATCATAAAATTCTATTACATTTCCTTCTTCACCAAGTAGAAAAGCAGAGTTATACAGCTTTTTTTGTTTAATATCAAAGCGCCGAGCACCAAGAATTAAGGGTACCTGTATCTCTTTTGAAATGAAATCTCGTATTTTTATATTATTTTGAATACCATAAATTACAGAAGTTTCAGGCCAGATAATTAAATCGATTCTGTTTGTGCTAGTCTTGTTGCTCAGGTCAATATGCTTATTTAGAAAAAGCCGGGAAAATTCAGGTTTCCATTTTTCCGATTGTTTAATGTTTGGCTGAATAACGCGCACTCGTATTGGTTCCACACGTTCAGAAACTCCCATCTTAAGTCGTTCATGACCGAAGCTATAGAGAGCTATGATTATTGCAAATCCAATTATAGAGCCTATCCATTGGCGTGACATTAAAAAAGCAGACAAAATAGTCAAAGTGCTTAACCAATAAGGACCAAATAGAGATAGGCTCTGAGCTACAGGCGTATTAATCCACATTGATGAGATGAGCCCCCAAGGGAAGCTTAGAAGCCATTCAGACCTAAGAACCTCTGATAAAACCAAAAATGCCGCTAATATTAAAAGTCTAGCTACACTTCTTTTACCTTCACCGAACTTTGAAGCCAGAAAGAAGTTAATAGATAGAATAAACGATAATATAATAACTAAACCAACCACTGCAAACGGGGCCATCCAGCCAGTCTGGCTTGGCTTAATAAGAAATGGCTCCACGATCCAAAAAAAAGTAAGGCCAAAATAGCCAAAACCGAGTCCTAAGCCCCAGATTAAAGCTTCAGATTCAGACGGCTTGTATTTCTCCCAGATAAAGCCCAATAAATATAGAGTCGAAAAAGACCAAAACGGCAAATCAAATGGCATTTGTCCTAAAGCTAAATTTAGCCCAACAAACAATAGCCACCAAAAAGATTTTTTCGCAATAACTCTGGTTATAAATCTCATTCATTTATCAGTTTCGTTCTTTTGGGCTAGAAAAACTCTAACTCGCTTTATGCTTCTAGGATCGGCATCAACTACACTATACTCGTTATTCATTTTATCTTTTATAACTTCACCTCTTACAGGAATTCTGTTCGTTAAGGACGAGACCAAGCCTCCGATAGTATCGTACTCTTCATCAGTCTCTGGATTCCTCAAATCAACCCCAGTCTGTTCTAAAAAGTCTTCCAATTCTAACCTCGCATAAACCAAATAAACACCTACTCGTTCTTCCAACCAAAGTTGGTCTTCTTCAACATCGTGCTCGTCAATAATATCACCAACAATTTGTTCCAAAAGATCTTCTATTGTTACAAGGCCTTCGACGCCACCATATTCATCAATGACAAGAGCCATATGAATATGCTCAGCTTGCATTCGTTGAAGGAGTGTTCCTAAAGTCATAGACGGAGGCACATAAATTAATGGTCTCAAAACCGACTTCATATTAAAAACATTGCTCGAACCAAATCCATGGCTTAACGCAAAATCTTTCAGATGAATTAACCCAAGAGGATTATCCAAGGTATCACTATAAACTGGAACTCGAGTGGATGTTGATGTTCGAAAGACTTCAATTACATCCTCAAAGGATGCCTCGTCGGATAAAGCTATTATATCTGCTCTTGGTACAGAAATATCATCAAGCCTTAAAGTTTGTAGGTTTCTTAAATTTACGAGCATTTCTTGAGTGTTTTCTTTGCCAACAAAATTATCTTCTAGTAATTTGTCCTCCTCAGTTTTTTTTAAAAATCTACCAATACCAAACACTTGCATAAACCAAGCCCATTTATTTCTTTTTAATTTTTTTTTTGGGCCATTCAGGGGCTGCATATTCTTATTAGAAATATCGTCCATAATTACTTACCTACTGATCATTTAATTCATAAGGATTTTTGATGCCAACCACTGAAAGAAGTCTTATTTCAATATCTTCCATCAAATTAGCATTCAATTCATTTTGATGGTCAAAACCTATCAAGTGTAAGCAGCCATGGAGTATAAGATGTAGAACATGATCTTCGAACTGAATATTTTTTTCTTCGGCTTCAATAAAGCATCTATCAAAAGAAATGGCAAGGTTTCCAAGAAAAGTTAGTCCCTCAAATCCAGATTTTAACTTATCGACCAGGTCTGGAATATGACCTAGCTGGTTTGATTGGGTCTCATGTTCTGGCCACGAGATTATATTAGTGCTACTGTCATTTCCTCTAAAGTTTTTATTTAGTTCTCTAATTTCAGCATCGTCACTGGCTAGAATAGAAACCTCAAAATTATTGTCTTGTCCTAAAAATTTATCGATTATCAACTTCAGTGCACCTTTTGCTATTTCTTCAAGTGGAATCTTTACCCAGCGCTTATCCTTAAATGTAATATTTATGATCATTAACCAATGAAATCCATCCCTTTTAAATCTAGTTTAAAAATTCTAAATGCCTCTTTTGTTGGTGTCATTGAAAGCCTCATACGCCTTTATGATTTTAGTGACCATATGATGTCGAACCACGTCATCGGAATTGAACTCTGCGAAACTGATACCTTTAACACCTTTTAAAATTTCTAAAGCAGAAACTAACCCACTTTTTACACCCCGCGGCAAATCAATTTGAGTTGTATCCCCAGTGATAACCATTTTAGAATTTTCGCCTAATCTTGTTAGGAACATCTTCATCTGCATTTCAGTAGCATTTTGTGCCTCATCTAATACAACAAAGGAGTGAGAAAGTGTTCTCCCTCTCATAAATGCTAAAGGTGCAATTTCAATAAGTTTATCATCAATCATTTTCGTTATCTGTCTACCTGTAAGACAATCCTGCAACGCATCGTATAGAGGTTGCATATATGGGTCCACCTTATCTTTCATATCGCCTGGTAAAAAACCAAGGCGCTCACCAGCTTCAACAGCAGGCCGAGTTAAAACAATTTTGTCTACAACTCCACTTAAATACAGCGAGACACCAACTGCAACACCAAGGTAAGTTTTTCCTGTACCAGCAGGCCCAATCCCAAATGTTATATCGCCATTTAATAGCTTCTTTACATAAGACTTTTGAGCTAAAGTTCTCGGTAAAATAGTCTTCTTTCTAGTAACAATCTGAACAGAGACAGTATCCAACTTATTATCTTTATTATCTGTCGAATCTCTATTGACCGACAAGTCAAAAAACTCACTAGACATTCTTATGGTAGCATCAATATCACCAAGTTCCAATGACTTTCCGGACTCCAGTTGAGAGTATAAGCTCTGCAATGCTGCCACCGCCAGTAAACAATCTTCTTTCTGCCCAGAAACTTCCAAAAGATTTCCAAATCTTAAAACCTGAACACTCATTTCATGTTCAACTCTAGAGAGGTTACAATCCAACTGGCCGCAGAGATCAATCATCAATCGATTATCAGAAAATTCAATTTTTTTGTGAAAAGGTTTACTATTAGGTATAATTGACATTAATTAACTATTGAGGCTCTAAGTTCTTAAAATACAATATGAAGTTGCAATAATATTATTCCTTTTACAAGCAATTTGATAATCATAAGTTAAGTAATTTCACCTTCTAAAGAATTTGTTCTGTAAGATTTCATTTCTACAGGGACAATGTTACCGAGTAGATCTATGGATCCCTTTATGAAAACTGGCTGTAGATATGGAGATCTACCAACAACTTGATCAATCTCCTTACCTTTTTTTTCAATTAAAACTGGATATTTATTACCAATCATTCTTTTTTGAAAGTTCTTTTGATGTAAAGTCAGCAAGCTTTGAAGTGAAAGCAACCTCTCGGACTTTTTTTCCTCTTCAATCTCTTCTAACTCTGCAGCCGGGGTTCCAGGCCTAGATGAGTATTTAAAACTATACGCCTGAGCGTAACCAACTTCATTACACAAATCCAATGTATCTTGAAAATCAGAATCTGTTTCCCCCGGAAACCCAACAATAAAGTCTCCAGACAAGGCAATATCTGGCCTTGCCTTACGAACACGAGATAAAATATTTAAGTATTTATCCACACTGTGACGTCGGTTCATTGCCTTAAGTATTTTATCACTTCCCGATTGAACAGGCAGATGCAAATAAGGCATAAGCTTCTCTTCATTTCCAAATATATTAATTAACGAATCTGACATGTCGTTCGGATGCGACGTCGTAAACCTAATTCTTTTTAGATCTGGGATTTTGGCTAATTCACTTATCAGTCGTGCCAAATCCCAACCATCTGCAACATTCTCAAATAAATAACCATTAACATTTTGTCCGAGAAGCGTGATTTCTACCACGCCTTTCTCGACAAGACCTTGAGCTTCTGCGATTAAGTGCTTTGGCGATCGGGACACTTCAGCTCCCCTTGTATATGGAACCACACAAAACGCACAAAATTTGTCACATCCCTCTTGAACGGTCAAAAAGGCCGCTGGAGGAAGTTTTGTGACATGCATTTTTGGTAAATGTAGAAACTTATCTTCCGTAGGGAACTCTATATCGATAGAACGCTTTCCTTCACTAAGGCTTTGAAGCATCTTGGGTAAGCGGTGGTATGCCTGTGGACCAACAACTAAATCAACCAATGGTTGACGCTTAATTATTTCTTTTCCTTCCGCTTGAGCGACACATCCTGTAACCCCTATCTTCAAGCTTGGTTTATTCGCCTTGAGTTTTTTATAACGGCCAAGCTCCGAATAAATCTTTTCAGCAGCTTTTTCTCTTATGTGACATGTATTTAGTAATATAAGGTCAGCATTGTCTGGTTTTTCTGTAAGCTCATATCCATCCGACACCAAAGCTTCACCCATTCGCTGGCTATCATAAACATTCATCTGACACCCATATGTCTTTACAAAGGCTTTTTTCTTTACTGACATTTATGTTAAGTCCAAAAAATTAAATAATAATTTAAAAATTAATATTCTTGTATAATATAAAACTAATCTAATGTTAAGTAGAAACGACAGCACACCTAAAGTATAAAATAACTCATTCTGATTCTAGGCCGCGTCCCCTTAAGAGAGCATCAATAGTAGGCGCTCGTCCACGGAAAAGCTCATATAATTTTTCTGGTTCTCTTGATCCACCGGCCCCATAGATAAATGTCTCCAGTTTTCTTGCTAATTCCTCATCAAAAAAATTGTTTTTATCTTTGAATGCGTCAAACGCATCTGCGTCCATCACCTCAGACCATAAATAAGAATAATAGCCTGAGGAGTAACCATCTCCCGAAAATATATGTGCGAAATTTGATAATGCATGACGCATCACAATCCCCTCTGGGATTTGAAGCTCTGATAAGATCTTATTCTGAAAATCCTCTGGATTAGAACGTAGTTCTTCTGTATGTATCGAAATGTCTACAATCGCAGAAGCTAGATATTCGACAGTTGCAAAGCCAGTTCCAAAGGTCATAGACTTTAAAAGCTTTTTTGAGAGTTTTTTTGGAAGACTTTCACCAGTTTCTATGTTTATTGCAAATTTATCTAACACCTCTGGTGTTAGTAACCAATGTTCAAATAATTGGCTCGGCAATTCAACAAAATCTCTAGCTACAGAAGTTCCAGATATCCTACTGTAAGTGACATTTGATAATAAATTGTGAAGAGCGTGACCAAACTCGTGAAAGAGGGTAGTGGCATCATCAATTGTTAATAATGCTTCTTCGTTTTTACCAGGTTTGGCAAAATTACATACATTTATTACTATTGGAGTTTCATCTTTGTGAAGCTTTGATTGTGACCGAAACGATGAGCACCATGCCCCTGAACGCTTGCTTGTACGTGCAAAATAATCTCCCAAAAAAACTCCTACATGTTTTCCATTTCGTCTTACCTCCCAACACTTCACATCTGGGTGGTAAGACACGTATGATATAGGTAAGAAATCAAGATTAAATAATTTGTTTGCTACATAAAATGCAGCCGCAATTATAGATTCCATCTTAAGGTATGGCTTTAATTCCATTGGATTAAAATCTAAATGCTTCTCTTGAGATTTAGACTGGTAATATCGCCAGTCCCAAGCCATTAACGGCTCTCCAATTCCTTCAGACTTCATGATCTGTTTTAAATTATTAAGTTCCTTTAGAGCTTTTTTATTTGCCGGTTTCAGCACACTATGAAGAAACTCTTTGACGTTTTCTGGATTTTTGGCCATTTCGTTTTGCAATTTGAACGATGAGAAGTTTTTAAATCCTAGTAAAATAGCTCGTTCTTTACGAAGCGATATAACCTCTCCTATAATTTTATAATTATTATTTTCATTTTTGTTTGCACCGCGTTTAATCCAAGCTAAAAATGCTTTCTTACGTAAATCGCGTCGAGAAGAGTTTTCCAAAAATGGAACTAGATGTGAGCGTGATAAAGTTAAAATTGGTGATGAGTAACCACGGTCGAGTCCTGATTGTTTCAAGCTTGAGACTAAGTCATATGGAAGACCATCGAGGTCATTTTCTGACAAATCCAATGTCCACTCGCGTTCCTCAGCTAAAATATTTTGAGAAAACTTTGTTCCTAGTTCCGCAAGCCTTGTCGTTACTTTTACTAGTTTTAATTGATTTTCTTCAGATAGATCTACCCCAGCCCTAATATAATCTTTTTGATACAAATCTAGAACGCGGCGTTGCTCAGAGGTCAGAATTGGATCAATATTTACATAGTTCAACTTCTTGAGACGAAAATAGATTTCTTTATTCATTAACACTTCAGAGTAGAACATACTCAAACTTTTAACAAACTCCACTTGGATCGCTTCAAGTTCAGAATTAGAGTTTGCACCAACTAAATTAAAAAAGATAGCTCCCAGCCTTTTAAGTACAGCATCAGATGTTTCAAGAGCTTCGACAGTATTTGAAAAATTTGGGTTAGCTTTATTCTGCACTATTTGCTCTATATTATCCCTCGCTAAAGCAATGGCTTCATGCAAGGCAGGCAGAAAGTCATTGATGCGGATCTTATCAAACGAGGGTAGGTCAAACTGCTCTCGCCAAGGTTTATTTAAATAATTCAATATTTTTCCTCTATTTAAAAACAATCAAAACTACTGTTAATGAAAAGATATCAAAAAATAGGTCGCAATTAGATAGTTTTCAGTCGTAGGTTTAATTCAATAATCGTATTATGCAAGTTACATAATACGAAAGTTAAATGAGGCAATTGAATGAAAACACATGTTAAGGCTTTAATTGTTGGTGGAGGTGCCATTGGGGTTAGCATAGCCTACCACCTAGCAAAATTTGGATGGAAAGACGTAGTTCTACTCGAGAGAGACGAACTAACGTCCGGTTCAACCTGGCATGCAGCAGGATTATTACCACTCTTTAACATGTCGTTTGCAACAAGCCATATTCATGATTACTCGGTAAAATTCTATAAATCTCTTGAAGCAGAAACTGGCCTCAATCCTGGGTTTTCAATTGTTGGAAATCTTAGAATGGCACAGTCTCAGGCACGAATGGACGAATATATGTTATATGCGTCGACGGCTGAGACTGTAGGGGTTCCCTATGAATGGATGAACCCTACGGATATAAAAGATAAATGGCCGTTGATCAGGACAGAAGATTTACAGGGTGCAATATTTCACCCAACTGACGGTTATATAAACCCAGCTGACGTTACCCAAGCTATGGCAAAAGGAGCTAGAAACCTTGGGGTTGAAATTTACCGAAAGACCCAAACTAATAGTTATTCTTGGAATGGTAATGAATGGATTGTGAAAGGCTATAAAATGGTTGAAACGGGCGGGAACCTTATTAAAGGATCTGAGCCCTTCGAAATAATTGCAGAGCACATCATTACTGCAACCGGAAACCATGCCCAAACTACAGCTCGATCACTTGGAATTAAAATACCTGCAATCCCTGTTGAGCATCAATTTATTGTCACCGAGAGCGATAAGGCATTGTTGGACTATCGAAAAAATAATCCTGAGCACCCAGTACTCAGAGACGCTGATGCTAAATGGTATGTTAGAGAAGAACGCGGCGGGTGGATTCTTGGCCCGTATGAAAAAAATGCGCCAGCTCGGTTTGAGTATGGTGTGCCTGACAGTTTTCGTGCCGATTTATTTCCCTTAGATTTAGATCGTATCGAAACTGAATACCTTTCGATGATTCATAGAATACCTTCCTCAGAATTTGTTGGTCTTAAGGATGATTTCAATGGACCTATCTGCTATACACCTGATGGAAACCCACTGGTAGGACCAGCACCAGGTCTTAGAAATATGTGGCTGGCAGAAGGATTTTCCTTTGGAATAACTGCGGCGGGAGGAACAGGCTATTATCTAGCTCAGATGATGACTGAAGGAGACGCCGATATAGATATGGCAAGCCTTGATCCAAAAAGGTTTGGAAGTTGGATTACAACAGAATATTCAGCTAGAAAGAATGAAGAATGTTATGATCATGTATACGTCCTACATCATCCTGATGAGGAGCGACAAGCGTGCCGACCACTTCGAACAGCACCAAGTTATGAAAGAATGAAATCAAAAGGGGCTCAATTTGGAGTTGTTAATGGATGGGAAAGAGCTAATTACTTTGCACCAGAAAATTTTAATGATGAGAGTTCCCGAAGTTTTCGACGTGGGAAATGGTGGAAATATGCAGTGAAGGAAGCTGAGGCTATTAGAAAAGACGTAGGGATCATAGATGCTACAGCCTTCACCAAACATATAGTCCAAGGGCCTGGAGCGACAAAATTTATAGATTGGTTTACTTGCAACAAACTTCCACGCGTAGGAAAAATAAACCTTACGTACGCTCTCACTCAAAATGGAACCACAAGAACAGAGTATACAATAATTAGAAAATCAGAAAATACATATTATTTGGTGTCAGCAGGTGCATGGACTGAGTATGATGGCGACTACCTCCGAAAGGCTGCTCAGAGTAAAAATAATGAATTTGGTTATATTGAAATACAAGACTGTACCAATCAATGGGGAGTATTCGCAGTAGCGGGTCCTAAATCCAGAGACTTCATTAAGAGTGTAATAAATGATTATGACAGGGATAGTTCGTTATCCAACAATCGGTTTCCATGGCTCTCATACAAAAATATTGAGATTGGAATGTGCCCAGTAACCGCTGTGCGAGTGGCATATACTGGAGAATTGGGTTGGGAATTACACCACCCTATAGAAATGCAAAACTATTTGTTTGATAGATTATTTGAAGCTGGAAAAATATTTAATCTTAAGCTTGTTGGGGCAAGAGCCCAAAACTGGTTGCGACAAGAAAAATCCTATAGAGCTTTTGGAACTGAACTAGGAAGAGATGCAACACCCTTGGAGGCGGGTTTAAGTAGGTTTATTGACTTGACCAAAGATTTTTTTGGAAAAGAGGCACTAGAAAAGCGAGTAATCAGGTCAAAATGTGTCACAATTTTATTTAACGGTCCCAAAGACTCAGATCCCTGGGGGCGCGAGGCAATATACTTAGGCGATAAGAAAATTGGTCGATTGACCTCCGGAGGATACTCAGTTCATTTCAAATGTAGCATTGGAATGGGTTATGTATTGCCAGAACACGCTAATTTAGGAGAAAAAGTTCAAATAAAAATGCTAAATGAGTTATGGAACGCAGAAATTGTGGAAGACAGCCCCTATGACCCTAAAAACAAGAAAATAAGGACGGATGGCTAATAGGTTTTAGATACCACTCATGAAATTTTTCTTTCTAAATTGAATCAAAGGCACTTTTAACGGTTTTAAAGTCGGTATTACCACCAGTTAGAACCACTATTACAGTATCACCTTGAATTTCGTCTTTCCTAAAAAGAGCTGATGCAAGTGCAACTGCTCCCCCAGGCTCAACCACTAATTTCAAGCGGTAAAAACACTCAGCAATCGCGAAAAGGACTTCGCGATCAGACACAACCAAGCCTGGGCCTACCAGCCGACTAAGAATTGGGAATGTCACTTCTCCAGGTGTCGGTGTCAGTATTGCATCACAAATAGACACACAGTTTCTATCGTTAGTCTCTCTTTTTCCACTTCGAAGAGACCTTTTTGTATCATCGTAATCTTCAGGCTCGCACGGCCTAACTCTTAAATTTGGAGCCACTTTTCTCAATGCGAGTGCAACACCAGCAGTCAAGCCACCACCACCACAGCAAACTAAAACATCTGCCTCGCTTATATCATATTTTGAGACCTGATCTCCTAATTCGAGGCCTAAGGTTCCTTGCCCAGCAATTACATTATGGTCATCATATGGCTTTATAAGCGTAAGGCCTCGATCTTTTGCAAGTTTGACTCCAAGGTGTTCTCGACTCTCCCCCACACGATCGTAAAGAATAACTTCTGCTCCTAGTGATTTTGTATTTTCTATTTTCAACCTAGGTGCATCAGACGGCATAATTATGACTGCTGGGGCTAAAAATATTTGAGCTACTGCGGCAATACCTTGAGCGTGATTTCCAGATGAATATGCCAGAATTCCTTTGGAACGGTCTTCTTTGCTTAAAGCAGATATCGCTGACCAAGCTCCCCGAAACTTAAAACTTCCAGTATGTTGGAGACATTCAGCTTTAATTAAAACTTTCCGTCCAGCTATCTCATCCAAAAAAGGTGAGTGTAATAGAGGAGTTTCTCTTACATTTCCCATCAATCTTTTTTGTGCCGAATAAATTAACTCAATTGAGCTCACACAATCACCCCATTAAAACCATTTGTAAAAACGAAACCATTATAATCACAAGTTTTCAATTTTTTTTTTACTATTAATTTGCATAATTCGTGATTCTACCGCCGTTAAATCTGTTGCAATAAAATCTGGTTTAAATGGTAACCTATCAATAGGTGCACCTAATCTGTTGATCCACATTGTCTCAAATCCATAGCTTGCAGCACCAGAAATATCCCAACCATTGGAAGAAATAAAAAGAACCTCTTTTTTTTGACAGAGTAAATTATCCACCACCATTTTATAAACTAGGGGATCTGGTTTGAATGTACGAACATCGTCAACAGACATAACTTTATCAACAAAAGCTTTGATCCCTGAACTTTGGACTGCTGAATTAAGCATAAATTTAGAACCATTAGAAAGAATAGCACAAGTAATAGTTTTTTCTTTTAATTCCGATAAAACACTTTGAACCTCTTCATAGGCATCAAGTTCCGCGTATAGCTTCAATAACCTTTGTTTGAGCTCATTATCAGAAGATAAACCAAAAGATTCCAATGCATAATCAAGTGCATTCTCTGTAATTTCCCAAAAGTCAGTGTAATTTTTTAGTACTGTAAGAAGCCAGCTATATGATAGTTGCTTTTCTCGCCATTGTGCAGAAATTGCTGGCCATGAAGTCGAAAACTGCTCTCGTCCAGGCTCATCTGCACACTGACGGGCCGCCGAGTTAACGTCAAATAACGTCCCATAAGCATCAAAAACACATACTTTTATGCTCATTTTATGAACCCTTTCAAAAAAATATAATTTTACTCCGCCTGAGGAAGCCCAATTATATGATATCCTCCATCCACAAAAATTACTTCACCAGTCGTATGCTTTCCATATTCACTAAGTAGATAAAGTGCGGTGCCACCAACCGACTTCTGTGAGGGGTTTGTCTTTAATGGGGAGTTAGCCTCAGCAGTTCGGTATACTGTTCGTGCCCCTCCAATAGCTGCACCAGCCAGAGTTTTCATTGGACCAGGGCTTATAGCATTAACTGTAATCCCTTGCCGCCCTAAATCATTTGCTAAATACCGGACGCTGGACTCCAGTGCAGCCTTTGCAACACCCATAACATTGTAATTCGGGGTGACCCTCTGACTTCCCATGTATGTTAGGGTCAAAATTGAGCCACCATCCTGCATAAGTCGTACTACTCTATTGGACAAATCAACTAAACTAAAACAAGAAATATCTAAGGAATTTAAAAAATTTTTCCGCGACGTATTTATAAAGCGACCTATGAGTTCATCTTTATCCGAGTAAGCAATCGCATGAACCAGAAAATCAATTTTCCCCCATTTGGTTTCAAGGCAATCAAAAAGGTTATCTAAAGATGACTCATTCTGAACATCTGCTGGCAAAATTAATTTAGACCCAATACTTTCTGCTAATGGTCTAACGCGTCTTTCAAAACTTTCAGTCTGATAGGTAATGGCAAGCTCAGCACCATGCTCTGCAAGAACTTTAGCTATTCCCCATGCAATAGACCTTTCATTAGCCACTCCAATAATTAACCCTTTTTTACCTTCCATAATATCAAGCATGGAACTAGACCTGAAACTTACTAATAGCTAAGGTGGCATTCGTACCGCCAAAACCAAAACTATTAGACAAGATGGTATCAAATTCGACATTATCTCTACGCTCTGTCAGTATTTCATCTGAGTTGAAAGCTGGGTCCAGAAGTAAAACGTTTGCACTTGCCGCTAAAAATTCATTTTTCATCATCAAAATTGAGTAGATCGCTTCTTGTACACCTGTGGCCCCTAAACTATGTCCAGTTAATGATTTAGTAGAAGAAATGGGTGGTGTAGGTTGATCTTTGAAAACTCGTCTCACAGCTTCTACCTCAGCCACATCGCCGACAGGCGTAGATGTACCGTGAGCATTGATATAAGTTATTTTACGATCTTTAATTGTTGACATAGCTAAACGCATTGATCTCTCTCCACCTTCACCCGATGGAGCAACCATATCATGGCCATCTGAGGTGGCCCCATATCCAGTAAGTTCAGCATAGATCTTAGCTCCTCTAGTAAGAGCATGATTTAATTCTTCTAAAACAACCACACCACCACCACCCGCTATTACGAAGCCATCACGGTCTTTATCAAAAGCACGCGCTGCTAATGTCGGAGTTTCATTATACTTGCTTGACATAGCACCCATTGCATCAAACAGACAAGAAAGCGTCCAGTCTAACTCTTCGCCTCCACCTGCAAAAACGATATCCTGTTTGCCAAATTGAATTTGTTCGAGTCCATTCCCAATACAATGTGCAGAAGTTGAACAAGCTGAAGTTATTGAATAATTTACACCCTTAATCTTAAATGGAGTAGCGAGACAGGCAGAGTTAGTTGAGGACATCCCTCTTGTGACCATAAAAGGGCCCATCCTTTTAGGACTACCCTTTTCAATGACTGTTTTGTGAGCATTAAAGATGTTTTTAGTTGATGGTCCTCCAGAACCCATAATTAAACCTGTACGTTCGTTAGAGATTTCTCTTTCCGTTAATCCACTATCATTTATAGCATCCTGCATAGCTATAAAGTTATATGCCGCTCCTTCTCCCATAAAACGCAACTGCCTTTTATCAATGTGATCGGACACTTCGATATCTGGCAATCCGTGTATCTGGCTTCTAAAACCATGCTCAGCATAATCTGAGGCGAAACTAATTCCTGATTTTCCATTACGAAGTGACGCTGTCACTTCATCAGTATTTACTCCAATTGATGAAACTATTCCTAAACCAGTTATTACTACTCTTCGCATGCAATACCTCTCTTTTAACTTTTGAATGTAAGAAATTAATTTTTATTCAGTAAATAAGCCGACTTTGAGATCCTT
>Ga0209223_10001033_pt1 | contig 31264 bp, 28 predicted proteins | sample COG_06_FD_184750 | JGI IMG/M metagenome (GOLD analysis project Ga0209223, IMG submission 184750) | Pelagic Microbial community sample from North Sea - COGITO 998_met_06 (SPAdes) (version 2) | ecosystem: Environmental > Aquatic > Marine > Neritic zone/Coastal water | place: Helgoland, sampling...
ATTTTTCAAATTAAGAAATCATAACTTTCAGTACAAATCAGTAATGAAAGAAATTAAAGATGATGTTAAAGCATTTAGAAAAGCAGCAGATGATAGTGAAGAAGTAGCTTCAACATTAGCAAAAGATGTACTTAAAATCGCAAGAAGAATTGAATATGCAAGTATTTTTCCACCCAACACATTAGATGGAATGCAAAAATCTATACTTACATTTGATCAAGTTCAAAAAAATGAACAAGGGTCTTTAAGATTAGTTGATATTATTTTATTTCCAGCAGGAACTATTGTATCAAGCGGTCCTAATTGCTCTGAACAAGGTTCAGGTAGATGGCTACCCAAACCATCAGATACATTAAGCAAATTTATTCTTCTATCAAAACCAAGTGTTGGATTTAAAAATATTCCATTGCTTTGGTTTGAAATGATGGATGTAAGTAAAATTGTTGGTTTTATTTTACCTGACTGGATAGCAGATATTATTCCAGGTAAATACCCTGTTCATAATGAATTTGGTGTAGTTGAGCCTAACTTTAAAAGTAAAGTCTTAAGCATAGTATCTGGAGAGTTTAGCTTATTTAAAATACCCATCCCAATGGGTCACATATGGGACTCTTTTTTAAGAGTATTATTAGGTTTGGTAATTGGAATTATTTTAGGAGTGCCTCTTGGATTATTTATGGGCTTAAATAGATTTGCGAAAGGGTTTTTTGATCCATTAATTGAATTATATAGACCTGTACCACCACTTGCATGGGCTCCTCTTATCATATCAGTACTTGGAATTGATAACGTTGGAAAAGTGTTTTTACTATTTATGGTATCGTTTTCCATCATGATTATTTCAGCTAGAGCTGGTGCATCTGGGACTCAATTATCAAAAATTCATGCTTCACACTCATTAGGAGCTTCTAAATGGCAAATATTAAGATATGTAATATTTCCAAATTCATTACCTGAAATTTTAACTGGGGTTAGAGTTGCAATTGGTATGTGTTGGGGCACATTGGTTGCAGCTGAGTTTTTAGCAGGAACAACTGGTATTGGTTTTGTTGAAAACGTTGCTAAAAAATACTTCCAATATGAGGTTATCTGGATCACTATTTTTGTTATGGGAATGTTGGGATTGTTATTTGATGTAACTTTAAGAAAACTTATAGACAAATATATTCCATGGCGCGGTAAAGGGTAATCGTGAAAACTACCCTTCTTAAAAAAGAAATTATAAAAATCTTTCAAAAATATGGTCTTAGCAAAGATCATGCTTTAATTTCAGCTAACGCATTAATTAATGCTGAATTAGTTGGTGCTTATGGTCATGGATTATCAAGATTAAGAATGTACTGTGATCGTATTTCAAAAAAAGTAATCAATCCAAAACCAAAAATTAAAATTAAAAAAATATCTCAGTCAATTTCACATATAGATGCAAATAATAGTATTGGTTTTGTTGCTGCAGATCTTGGAATTAAAACGGCAATAAAAAATGCTCAAAAAACTGGTATAGGAATGGTTGCTGTTAAAAATAGTGGGCACTATGGTTTGTCAGGTTATTATGCAGAACAGGCAGTTAAAAAAAATTTAATAGCGATGATTTATACAAATGCTCCTCCAGCTGTTGCGCCACACGGTGCTTTAAAAAGTTTATTTGGAACTAATCCTATTTGTTTTGGAACACCAACTGGTTCAAAAATTCCATTTATATTGGACACATCTATCTCAGTGATTAACAGAGGTAAAATTAGAGTTGCCGCAAGAAATAATCAAAAAATCCCAGAGGGAGTTGCGTTAGATAAATTTGGCAAACCAACAATAGATGCAAAAAAAGCATTAGAGGGTGTTCAGCTTCCAATAGCAGGATTTAGAGGATCAGGTTTAGCTTGGATGGTAGATATCTTAAGTGGAGTTTTAACAGGAGGTAATCATGCAGGACGTGTTAAAGATCCTTTTGATGATTTTTCAGGTCCACAAAATATAGGTCATTTATTTATAACTTTTAAAGCAAATTTATTTCAAAAGAATTACAATCAAAGAATTAAGGATAATATTAAAACTATTAAGAAACTTCCTAAGATTAAAGGTGTGAAAGAGATTATGTATCCAGGACAAAATAAATATGATCGATATAAAACAAATCTTAAAAAAGAGATACAAATTCCAGAAATTATAAAAAAAGATTTAGAAATTTTAAAAAATTCTTAGCCAGCAATAAATCCAAATAAGCCAACTGAAATAAAAATTGAAGATATGATTACAAATTTTTTATACTTATCTTTCTTTTTAGCTAAATGAAGTCTCTTATTTAGATTGTTAATACAGATTTTTTTTCGTTTATGGATTACAATTTTTTGCTCAAGAACATCTAAATTTATATTTGGGCTCTTTAGTTTGCTATGAGAGGCAAAATCTATAACTTTAGAACCATCTTTTAATTCTATTCTTCTTAGCTTTTCAACATCAGTTCTATTATAACTTTCTGTACTCATGAGAATTATAAATCATATATTTAAAATATTTAAAATAGATATGTTGTCCATAATGGGTTGACTCTTGGTTTAAGATTGTTCAAATTGGGTTTTTTTTAGAATATATGAAAAAATTACCAAGTATATCAAATGAAATTGATGAAGATAAAATCTTTAAAATTATTAATAAAAATTTTAGTAAAATAGCCCCATCTTATTATGAATTAATAACTAGCTGGCTTACTCGTTCATACAATGTTTTTAAAGATATCGATAAATTTATAATTTTAATTTATTTCATTAATAAAGACTTAATATTCTATAGAAAAAATGGATTTATAATTAATTACGATACATTTTATAAAGATAAATCTATAGAAATTCCAAAAATTAATATCAGTGATATTTCAAAAGATCTTCAAATTCCTAAAGAAAGTGTAAGACGTAAAATTCAAGAATTAGAGAAATCAGGAGTAATTAAGAAAACAGGGAAAAAAATTTTCTTAGATAGAACTGCCTTTATAACTGCAAAACCAGAACAAACTTTAAGAGAATTTAGCTTCTTAGTTAAAAGATTAAATGAACTATTAGTTGAAGAAAAAATAACCACTAAAGTTTTTGATGTAAATGCAATTTCAAAATCAATTAAAGATAATTTTTCTTTTTGTTGGTATCAATTTTATAAGTTTTTATTTATCTATACCAATCGGTGGAGATCAAAAGTTCCTGATTTAGAAACTATAGCTGTTGGGTTTCATGTTCTTTTAAATACTACAGGCAATAAAAGATTTAGAATAAAAGATCTAAATATGAAAAATTGGACTAAACTTTCTCAAGGTGCTGATGATGTGGGAGTTAATGCTATGTCTTTATCAGAAATTACAGGTATTCCTAGACCAACTGTTGTTAGAAAAATAGATTATTTAAAAAAAAATGATTGGATACATATTAATAATAAAAAACTAATTTCTTTGAATATTAAAAATAAAACTTTAACGGTTGCTTCTGAGATGCAAGAATTGAATATAAAAGATTTAAGTAAATTCTTACATAGAGTTTTTAACCAAATTAAGGTTATAAATTCTAATTAGACTTCTTTAAAATATAAATAAAGATAAAGCCAGTTATATACATGATTAGCGCATAAGCTGCTGTTGGTATTACATAAGCCAAATCATCAAACATTAATGTTGCAACAAAAACTGCTAAAGTTCCATTTTGGAGACCGCACTCTAATGCAATACATTTTTGTTGAGCTATTCCTGAAACAAATTTTTTAGCTATAAAATAAGCTAACGTCATCATTACAACATTTAATATTAAAACTGCTAAACCAGCTTCAGCGAGATAATTTAAAATATTATCTTTTTCCTCAATCCATATTGCTGCAAAGACAATTACAAATAACCAACCTGTTATTTTATTAATGATATTAATTTTAGATGAAATAAAATTTTCTGCAAAACCTCTAATGGTCATTCCTATAATAACTGGTACTGTAACCACTAATGCCATTTTTAAAGCAATTCCAGTTAAAGAAATATCATTTGAGATAACAATTCCTAAAAAATCAGCTGAGTTAATGACAATAAATGGTACTGACAGAATACTTATCAAGCTTACAACTGCAGTTAATGAAATTGATAACGCAACATCTCCATTTGCAAATTTAGTCATTACATTCGATGTTACACCTCCTGGAGCTGCTGCTATAATCATTAAACCTACAGCTAATGGTGCACGTAAATCTAATATTAAAGCTACCCCTAAAGCAACAATTGGTAAAATTACTAATTGTGAAAAAAAACCAACAAAAAAATCTTTTGGAACTCTTAATATTCTAGTGAAATCTTTAACTGAAAGGCCAAGTCCTAGACCTAGCATAATAAATGCTAAACAAATTGGTGCAATCTTAGTTACTATTTCCATTCTTTATATCATTATCTGTCTTTGACTATATTGTTTACATTAAAAATATCAAACTGAATTAAACCTACAATTGTAATTTGATAAGTATTAAAAAAATAGTGACAAATATAACTAATTCATAATAACCTTTAAAAATAATAACTTAGAGAGAGGACATAATGAAAAATATAATGAAACTAGCTTCTATTGCTTTGGTTCTTTTATTTACTTTGTTCGGTCTAACAAACAAAGCTTCAGCTGCAAAACTTACTTTATATTGCAGTGTTGAAATAGATGTTTGTGAAATGCTGGAACAGGCTTATGAAAAAGAAACAGGCACTAAAGTTGCAATGACAAGAGCAAGTAGTGGTGAAACATTTGCTAAAATAAAAGCTGAATCTTCAAATCCTAAAGGAGATGTTTGGTTTGGTGGAACAGGTGATCCACATCTAACAGCTGCTCAGGAAAACTTGACTGCAGAATATAAATCAAAACATTTTAATGATTTATTGCCAGCAGCTCAAAATCAAGCAGTAAATGCTAACTATAAATCTGTAGGTATTTATGTTGGTGCATTAGGTTTTGGATATAACAAAGAACTTTTAGCAAAAAAAGGTTTGCCAGCTCCTAAATCATGGATGGATTTAACTAAACCTATTTATAAAGGTGAAATCCAAATAGCAAATCCAAATTCATCTGGTACTGCTTACACAACTTTAGCAACAATTATTCAAATTTTTGGTGAAGACAAAGGTTGGGATTATATGAAAGCACTTCATTTAAATGTGAATACTTATACTAAATCTGGTTCTGCTCCAATTAAAGCAACTGGTAGAGGTGAAAATTTGATAGGTATTTGTTTCCAGCATGATGGTGTGAAACAAACTAAAAAAGGTTTGCCTGTTGTAACCGTTTCTCCTGCTGAAGGAACTGGTTATGAGGTTGGATCAATGAGTATTATTGCAGGTGCAAGAAACATGAAGGAAGCTAAAAAGTTTTATGACTGGGCTTTAAGTCCCCCGATTCAAACTATGGTCTTCACTTCAGGAAAATCTTTGCAAGTGCCTTCTAATACAAAAGCACAAGCTGATCCTGATGCTCCAGATTTATCAACTATAAACTTAATTGATTATAACTTTAAAGTTTATGGAGATAAAAATACTAGAGCAGGCCTATTATCCAAATGGGATAATGACGTATCTGTAATTCCTAGATAATATTAGGAATTAATGAGAGGACTCGTTATCTGTTGGATGCTCATAGGAGGGTTGGGTTTCCTAATCTTTCCATGGTATGTAACAGGTGACGGGTTTTTCTCAATTAACTGGATATTAGAATATTCTTTAGAAGACTATGGTTCAGTATTACCTCAAGTATTTTTAAATAAAAAGTATTGGCTTTTACCTTTAGCTGTTCCCCTATTTTTTCCATTAGCTACACTAAGATTAACTCAAAATAACCCTCTTTATTCTAGGATTTTTTTATACTCAGGATTAATTGGTTTTTTTTATTTTTTTCTACAAGGGTTTTCAATTGGAATTAGAGGATGGAATTTTGAAATTTTTCAATCAATCTTTGGAGATGTAGAAAATCAGTTTGGGGTGGGATCTGGTGCAGTTTTAACTTGTTGTACATTTATCTTTTATATTACTCATGGTTTATCTTCAAGAGGATGGCTAAATGGTGATAATTTTATCGTTGGTAGTATTGGAAGTATTATCATCTTAGTTTCAACTTTTGTATTCTTCCCAATTTTTAGAATGTTTACAGTTGCTTTTAAAGGGACTGAAGGTGGCTATGAAATAAGTAATTTTTCAGACAAAATATTAAATAAAGGAATTTGGGGACTGGATTGTCTTTATAGCGATTATGCTTGTGGTGTTTTTTGGAACACAATTACCATGGGAACTCTTACAGCATTTTCATCAACAATTTTAGGATTAGCTTTTGCTCTTTTAATTGCAAGAACCAGTTTTAAGTTTAAAAAAACAATAAGAATATTATCTGTCTTACCAATAATTACCCCACCGTTTGTAATCGGTTTAGCAATAATAATTTTATTTGGAAGATCAGGTGCAGTAAGTACTTTTCTAGAATGGGGATTTGATATTGAACCTTCTAGATGGATTTATGGATTACCAGGAATATGGTTTGCCCAAACACTAGCCTTTACTCCTATTGCATTTCTAATTTTAATTGGAGTTGTTGAAAGTGTCAGTCCTTCTATGGAAGAAGCATCACAAACATTGAGAGCTTCTAAGTGGCAAGTTTTTAAGACTGTTACCTTACCATTAATGAGACCTGGTATAGCAAATGCATTTTTAATTGGCTTTATTGAAAGCTTAGCTGACTTTGGTAATCCATTAGTACTAGGAGCAGAATACGATGTCTTATCTACTGAAATATTTTTTGCAATTGTTGGTGCGCAATACGATGAAACAAAAGCAGCGATACTTGCAATGATTTTGTTATCAGTTGTACTCGTAGTATTTTATTTACAAAACCAATGGCTGGGTAAAAAATCCTATATTTCAATTTCTGGTAAAGGCGATAGCGGTATGCATCCCGAACTTCCAAAAAAAACTAAATGGATAATTTATTCAACCGTACTTCCATGGGCATTCCTAACATTTGTTATTTATTTGATGATTATGTTTGGAGGATTTGTTGAAATGTGGGGTGTAGATCACAGTTTCACCTTAAAACATTATATTGAAGCATTTAGTATTGATTGGGTTAAAGAAAGAGGATTATTGTGGACTGGTACAGCGTGGAATTCATTTAACACAACATTTGCGATAGCAATAATTTCTGCATTACCAACAGCTGCAATAGGAATTTTAACAGCCTATCTACTTACAAGACATAAATTCAAAGGAAAAAATGCTTTTGAATTTGGTACCATGTTAAGCTTTGCAATTCCTGGAAGTGTAATTGGAGTGAGTTATGTTTTTGCTTTTAATGTTCCTCCTCTTGAAATAACTGGTACAGGAATAATTCTAGTTATCGCTTTTGTATTTAGGAATATGCCTGTTGGTGTAAGGGCGGGTATGGCTGCAATGAACCAGCTTGATCCTCATTTAGATGAAGCTTCATCAACTTTAAATGCATCTAGCTCTCAAACATTTAGAAACATAATCCTTCCATTGCTTAAACCTGCAATCACCGCATCATTAGTGTTTAGTTTTGTAAGAGCAATGACAGCAATTAGTGCTGTTATCTTTCTTGTTAGTGCAAATTATGACTTAGCTGTTTCATACATTTTAGGAAGATTAGAAAATAACGACTTTGGTCTAGCAATAGTATATTCATCTGCGTTAATAGTTGTTATGTTGTTTACAATTTTACTTATGCAATTAATAATAGGTAAACGTAAATTAGGAAGACGAGATCAATCCGCAGGTATTTTACAAGGAAACTTAGGATAATGAAAAAAGCTGAAGTAAAATTTGAAAATATAACAAAAAAATTTAATGAAACTGTAGCTGTTGATAATGTCAGCTGTATTTTTGAAGCTGGAACCTTGACAACATTATTGGGTCCATCTGGATGTGGAAAAACTACATCATTAAGAATAATAGCAGGACTTGAAAGGGCTACAGAAGGTAAAATTTTAGTTGATAATGAAGATGTTACCTTATTGCCTGCTACAGATAGAGATGTTTCAATGGTATTTCAATCTTATGCATTGTTTCCACACATGAGTGTAATTGAAAATGTTTCATATGGATTAAAAATGATTAATGTCAATAAAGAAGAATATATTGAAAAAGCATTAGAAACTTTAAAATTAGTAAACTTGGATGGATATGAAAATCGAATGCCCTCTGAGCTATCAGGTGGTCAACAACAAAGAGTAGCTGTTGCAAGAGCAATTGTCCTAAAACCTAAAGTATTATTATTTGATGAACCTCTTTCAAATTTAGATGCAAAGCTTAGAAGACAAGTTCGTGAAGATATAAGAGAAATCCAACAAAAACTTGGCGTAACTACAATTTATGTAACACATGACCAAGAGGAAGCATTAGCGATTTCTGATAAAGTAATAGTTATGAATAAAGCTGTGATTGCACAACAAGGAAGTCCCAAAGATCTTTATAATTTTCCAAAAAATAAATTTGTTGCTAATTTCATTGGTGATGCCAATGTTGTTAAAATTGAAATAATTAATAAACAATCAAATAATTATGAATTAAAATTAGCTGAACTAAACTTGAAATTTGAAAGTGATAAAGACTTAAACGAAAATACTCTAGTGGCTTTAAGGCCTGAAAAAATAAAGATAGAAAGAAATAATAATAATGCATGTATTCATGGAACTGTAAATAATGCCTCTTTTGTTGGTAGTAGCTATCAATATATTGTTAACTCTAAAATTGGTAAATTATATGTTATTTCAAGTGATACCAATGATATTTTTAAAGTTGGTGAAGAAGTGTTTTTAAGTATTAGTAAAGAGGATATCAAAATTCTTAACGATTAGATTGACCTCCGCTATCATCATATGGATTAAATCTTAAACTTCTTAAGAATTTTCTAACATCATTAACAAGTAAATCTGGTTTTTCTAAAGCAGCAAAATGACCTCCTGCTGGCATTTCGCTCCACTGTTTTATATTAAATATTCTCTCAACATATGACCTTGGAGGCCATTCAGACATTTCAGATGGAAATATTGCAGCTGCCGTTGGAATTTCTATTTTTTTAAATTTTTTTGGAAAAAACCTCCCCCCCTCTTCTCTTCTTCCGTAATATATCCAGCTAGCACTGCTGAAAGTTTCGGTTAGAATATAAACCATGATATTTGCCAATAACGTATCTTTTGAATAAACACTCTCAAGATTGTTATCTTTTATATCTGACCAAAAATACATTTTTTCTATTATCCAAGCCGCAATACCAACTGGACTATCCATCATTCCATAACTAAGTGATTGGGGTTTTGTTGCTTGTTGAGTTCTGTAACCATCTTGCATAATTTGATCTTTATCAAATCTTGCTTGCCAGTTTTCTTCTTCATTAGACTGAGGACCATCCGGATGACGCATTGTAAGACAGTTTATATGAATTGCTTTACAAAATTTTGAATGGTCATATCCAATCCAGTTAGCAATAGTTGCACCCCAGTCTCCTCCTTGAGCAAAATAATTTTTATAACCAAGGCTTTGTATCATTAACTTATTTAGAATATCAGCCATTTTTCTAGGCCCAATAGGCTTCAACGGTTTTTCAGAAAACCCAAACCCAGGTAACGAAGGAACAATAACATCAAAAGAGTCTTCTATGTTGCCACCAAATTTTTCTGGGTGAGCAAGTTTTTCTATAATATGTATAAATTCAATAACAGAACCTGGCCAACCATGCATTAAAAGTAAAGGAGTAGAATTTGAGCTACTTCCCTTTTTTTTAATAAAGTGAATTTCCATACCATCAATATTTGAAGTAAAATTTGAAAATTTGTTTAATTCTAACTCATGTTTTTTCCAATCAAAATCATTAACCCAGTAATCACAAAGTTCTTTTAAATAAGTCTTGTTAGTACCGTGATCCCATCCGTCTAGATTGGGCATTGAACTCCAAGGATATTCTCTAACTTTTTGATAAACAGAGAGAATTTTTTTTTCAGTGAAATTAATGTTGAATTCTTTAATCATTTGGTCGAATTTAATATTTATAATGACAAAAACCACTATATACATTTTAAAAATTAATTATAATTATACTTTATGCTTTCAAACAAAGAAATAATCTGCCCAAATAACCTTTTAGATCATGCTCATAAAAAAAAGGGGGTGAAAGCTGCAATAGTTAATGCAGGCTTACCTTTGCCTATGCTTTCTGTTCAGGATGCTGTTAGTGAAAATTTAATAACACCAATTTTTATAGGTAATAAAGAGGAAATTTTAAAATGTGCTGATCAGTTGAAATGGGATATTTCATCTTTTGAAATAATTGATGAACCAATAGAAAATAATACTGCAAAAATAGCGGCTAAACTTGCAAGTAAAGATGAAGTAAAGATTATTGTTAAGGGACATATTCATACTGATGTTTTAATGAAAGAAGTTTTAAAACGTGAATATAACTTGCTTGGCAAAACTAGGCTTAGTCATATATGGCACATGACAATCTCAAAAGATGACAAACCACTCATAATTACAGATGGTGCTTTAAATGTTTTACCCAATGTAAAAACTAAAATGCATATATTAAGAAATGTTATAGATTTTTCAAATAGAATAGGAAATGAAAGACCTAAAATTGCGATCCTTTCAGCTACAGAAGAAGTTTTGGATAGTGTTCCAAGCTCTGTTGAAGCTAACGAAATTACTAAACTTGCAAAAGAAGATAATTTAAATGCTGATGTTTTTGGACCTTTAGCTTTTGATAATAGTATTTCAAAAAAATCTGCAGCTATTAAAGGTGTTAAAAATATTGTAGCTGGTGATGCCGACGTATTACTGGTACCAAGTGTTGAAGCTGGAAATAGCTTAGTTAAGATGATGATATATTTTATGGGTGCTTGTGCTGCAGGGGTAGTTGTTGGTGGCAAAGTCCCTATTGTAATCACCAGTCGTTCAGATGAAGCTCAAGCTAGATTAGCATCTATAGCAGCAGCTGTAGTTGCTTTAGATTAATTCTAAATCATTTTATGAAGCCTTTTGATTATATTAGTTTATATTTCTTAGTAGTTGTTCTCTGTATTGTAAGTGTTAATTTTGCTTATAGATTTTATTTTTAAATCGTTGAATAAAACTTATTTTTACTTTATTAAGATAATCTCAAAATAAAGGAAATTATCAATGGCTATACAATATTTGAAAAAATCACCAAAAACATCCTCAACAGATGATACTAAAACGAGAGAAATTGTTGAAAATATTCTTAAAGATATTGAACAATCAAAAGAAGAAGGTTGTAAAGAATATTCAAAAAAATTAGACAAATATGAGGGTGATGTAGTCGTTTCAAAAGAAAAAATTGATGAGATAAAAAAGAATTTAGATCAAAAAACAAAAGATGATATCCAGTTTTCACACGAAAGAGTAAGAAAATTTGCTGAAGCACAACTTAAAAACTATGGACAAGATTTTGAAGTTGAATTATCTGATGGATTGTTTGCTGGACAAAAATTAATTCCCGTAAATACAGCAGGTTGTTATGTGCCAGCTGGCAGATATGCTCATATAGCATCTGCAGTAATGAGTGTTACGACCGCTAAAGTTGCAGGTGTAAAAAATATAATTGTAGCAAGTTCTCCAAAACCAGGTGTGGGTGTTCACCCATCGATTGTTTATACTGCTGATCTTTGCGGTGCAGATTCAATCTTAAATTTAGGTGGTGTTCAAGGTATAGCGGCAATGACTAATGGTTTATTTGGTAATGAGCCAGCTGATATTTTGGTTGGTCCAGGTAACCAATTTGTTGCTGAAGCAAAAAGAATGTTATTTGGTAAAGTTGGAATTGATTTATTTGCAGGTCCAACTGAAATAGCTGTAATTGCAGATGATAAAGCTGATGAAGAGTTGGTTGCAGTTGATCTGGTTGGTCAAGCAGAACACGGGTATAATTCTCCAGCATGGCTTTACACTACAAGCAAAAGAGTTGCTGAATACGTAATTAAAAGAGTTCCAGAATTAATTGCTGAACTACCAGATTTACCTAAAGAAAACGCAGGTGCTGCATGGAGAGATTATGGAGAAGTAATTCTTTGTGACACTGATGAAGAAATGGCAACTATCAGTGATGAATATGCTCCAGAACATTTAGAAGTACAAACCCAAAATTTAGAGTGGTTTCATAAAAGATTAAAAAATTATGGATCATTATTTATTGGAGAAGAAACAACCGTTGCCTATGGAGACAAGTGCTCTGGTACTAATCATATTTTACCTACCAAAGGTGCTGGTCGGTATACTGGAGGTTTGTTTGTTGGTAAATTTATTAAAACTTTAAGTTTTCAAAGAATGTCTAAAGAAGCAACTAAAACAGTTGGGGCTGCTTGTGCAAGAATTTCCAGATACGAAGGAATGGAAGCTCACGCAAGAACAGGAGATGTAAGACTTAGAAAATATGGGTTTTCTAACTAAGATCTAACTCTTTTTCCATTTTCATCAAATACAAAAATATTTTTTGTATTAAATCCAATTTGATCAATATTATTATTTTGAGTTGGAATCTTTGCACTTATTTCATGACCATCAATTTTGATATATGCAATTTTTTCATTACCTAAATTTTCTGTTAGATCTATCTTGGGTTTAAATTTATAGTCACAATCGCTAGAAATTGTAAAATGTTCAGGACGTATACCAAAATAGTAATTTTTTTCTGATAAACTTATCTCATTAAATTTAATATTATTTCCAAGAAATTTAACTTCATTATTAGATAAAAAATCTTTTTCATTAATCTTCAAAATATTCATTTTTGGTGTTCCAATAAACTGAGCTACAAAAATATTTGATGGATTGCTATATATCTCATCTGGACTACCTACCTGCTCAATATTACCAAGGTTTAAAATTACAATTCTATCAGCTAACGTCATTGCCTCAACTTGATCGTGAGTAACATAAATCATGTTAGTTTTTATTTTCTTATGTAGTTTTGAAATCTCAACTCTTGTCTCGGCTCTTAATGCAGCATCAAGATTTGATAATGGTTCATCAAATAAAAATATTTTTGGATTTCTTGTAATTGCCCTACCTATTGCAACTCTTTGTCTTTGCCCTCCAGATAATTGTTTGGGTTTTCTCTCTAATAATTCTTCAATTTGTAAAATTTTTGCTGCATGCATTACTTTTTGTTCAATTTCATCTTTAGGTCTCTTTTCTATCTTTAATCCAAAAGACATATTTTCGTAGACATTCATGTGTGGATATAATGCATATGATTGAAAAACCATTGCAGTTTGTCTTTTAGATGGGTGAAGTTCATTTACTAACTGATCATTGATATAAATTTCACCTTCATCAATTTTTTCTAGGCCAGCTATCATTCTTAGCAATGTTGATTTTCCACAACCAGATGGTCCAACCAAAACTAAAAACTCATCCTCTTTACCTTCTAAATTAAAATTACTAATTATTTTGTTTGTACCAAAAGATTTATGAATATTTGTAAATTTAATGTTTGCCATTATTAAAATTTTTTAATTAGATCAAAAACATCAACACCTATTTGGTTTAAAATATGGGCTATGTCAATTGGAACCCAGTTCTCTCTTATTTTACCTTCATCATGATGATAAAAATCCATAACTCTCATTGTAACATTTTTATTATTTGGAGGATATCCTAACCAATCATTAGATCCATATATTGCTTGAATACTGTGCCATCCTGCTGTTAATGAAAATTTACCATCTCCTAATTCAGAATAATGCCCTAGTTTCCAATAATTTCTTTCTTTAAATGTTTTTCTAAAAGGAAGCTGATGATTGTCAACAAAACCTTCTAATGATCTTGCTGTTCCAATTCCACTTGGGCCATACCAAATCATTTTATCATGCCAAAACTCAGCCTGTGGATGATTGATTAGTTTAAATTTTAAATCTTCATCAGAAGTACTATCAAGCTCTGGTTTAATATTTAAACTTCTTTGCATTATTAATGCTTGTTGAAGATTTAACTTTGAAATTTCAGGATTTTTTTCAAAAAAATTTACCCCATCAGTATTTATTGGATGTAGCCAATTACCTTCAGATCCTCTTGAAGCCTTAATTGGAAAAACTCTGGTTTGAAATATTAAATCCATAACATCTATAAGGATATGGCTTTCAATAATCTTATTATCTTTGATCTCATGAATTTCGCAGCATCTTAAATTAACCATTTTATTATTTGGTTTGATGCCTAGCCAGCTTTTTCTAAATACACCTGAAAGTATAGATATAGAGCCAACTTGAATTTTATCTCTAAATGTTCCTCCAATTACGACTTGCTCTCTTCTTTCAAGATCAGGAAAGGAATCAAATAATGGAAGCCAAAATTTTGTTTTAAAATTTTCAATACCAGTAAATTCATTCACTGGATGAAAACAATTAACTTTCACATCATTAGAAAAATATTCATTAAGATTATCATCAAGTTTAGATTGACCCTGGTGAATAATGTTTCTTAAATAATCTCTAACTTTTTGCTTATTATTGTAATTTTCCTCTGGTGTTATTATAATATTTTTAATAACCTTCTGTCCTTTAAGACCAGTGTCAAAATTTTCTATTTCCATATATAAGATTTATATTTTAATCTTATAATTAATAAAGAAAAAATATGTTTGAAAGAATTGCAATATTTAGTGAACTCATACCAAGTACTTTACCATTTGTTGAAGGAAGACTTGAGGGGCACAAAGAAAGAAAAAATTATTCAATTGTTGGACCAGGTGTCGCGGAAGATAGTGAGCAGTCTGTAAAAATTTCCAAACCACACGGCTACAACTTGGGTGCTGTCAGTGCAAACCCAAAAAATGGTTCTGGGTTACATAGTCATACTACTGCAGAGGTTTTTTTGATTTATTCTGGTAAGTGGAGATTTTACTGGGGAGCAGATGGAAAAAATGAAATAATTTTAGGTAAAGGTGATATTATTTCCATGCCAACTAATATGTTTAGAGGGTTTGAAAATGCTGGAGAAGAAGAAGGTTTAATTTTTGTAATATTAGGCAATGATGATCCTGGAATAATTACTTGGGTTCCAAAAGTTCTTATTAATGCAAAAGAAACAGGTTTGGCTTTGCTAGATGATAATTCTTTAATTGATTTAAAAAAAAATGAAATTCCAATTGGTAAAAAACTTTTAGAACCAATAAGTAATGATCAATTAAAAAGATTTGATAACTATAACTTAAGTGAAATTGAAAAATTTATATGTAAATTCAAAAATCAGTTTAAATTTGAAAATAATTTAAATGATGAAATTAAATTAATTCAAATTATTGGAGATCAGTTTTGTAACCAAAATTATAAACCATTAATTAGTCATACTACTGGTTTTAATTTAAGTATTTTAAAATCTATGAATGGTAAAATTGAAGACTTAATTTTTAAAGAACCCACAATTTTGTTCTCTCAAAAAGGTTTATGGTCAATTAAGGTTGGAAAAGATGATTTTAAGATTAACTCAAAAGACACCTTTTCTGTACCTTTAAATACTAAGTTAAGTATTAGCGTAGAAGATATTGAGGATTGTTACTTAAATTGTGTTAGTAAAATCTAATGAAAGGTTTTGATAAAAAATACCGAGATTTTCCTGATTTTATTTTAAAAATTACAAAACAAATTTGGGAAGGCAAAGACGTTGAATCAATAGCGCAATTTTATACAGATGATATTCCGGTAATATCACCTTTTGGGATTACTTATGGTAACAAACCTGTGATAGAGTCTACTTATAACACTTTAAAAGAGTTCCCTGACAGACAATTGCTGGGTGAGGATGTTATTTGGAATGGTGATGATGAAAGTGGATATCATTCTTCACATAGAATTTTAAGTAAAGGGACACACTTAGGTGAAGGGTTTTATGGTAAGCCATCTGGAAAAGAAATTTATTATAGGGTTATAGCTGACTGTGCTTGCAGGAATAATCAAGTATATGACGAATGGATAGTTAGAGATCAAGGAGCTATGGTAAGACAGATTGGCTATTCTCCTGAGGAATTTGCAATGATTACAATTGAAAAAGAAGGTGGTTTTAACAAAGCAAAACAGATTTTGAAAAAATCAGATTTAAAACCCTCGAACTATCGCCCAATAGTAGCAAAAGATGGTTCGGCTGGAGGGAAGTATTCAAAAATTCTAAATAAAATTTTTACAAATGAGTATGATTTTAAAGATTATGATAGGGCCACAAATATATACTGGCCTGGAAATAAACTAGGTCACGGTAGAGAAGATGTTTTTAAATTATGGAATTCTTTAAAAAATATATTGTCTGAAACAAAATTTAAAATTGAGCATATTGGATATTTAGATGAACCTAATAGAAATCCAAGGGCATCTATTAGATGGTCTTTAGAAGGAATTCATTCAAAAGATAGTGAAGATTATGGTAAAAAAACAAAGTCTAGTTTGAATATTATTGGAATAAATCACGCTGAATTAAATTCATATGGCGTTATAAAAGAGTGGGTATTGTTTGATGAGGTTGCAATTTGGAAACAAATCTTAATGAATAAAAATAAAGATGTATAAAATTAAAACCACACATGTTGGTAGCTTGCCAAGATCAAATGAGCTTTCTGATCTTCTTTTTAAAAAAGATAAAAAAGAAAAAATAGACATAAATAATTTTGATGAAATAGTAAAAAGAGATGTAAATAAAATTGTAGAAAAACAAATCAACTTAGGAATAGATTTTATCAGTGATGGTGAAATGTCAAAAATAAGTTATGCAACTTATGTTAAGGATAGAATAGATGGTTTTTCTGGTGAAAGTGAAAGAAAAGCACCTCAGGATTTAGATGACTTTCCATCTTTTAAAGAGAGGATTGCAAGAGCTGGAGGGACCCCTACTTATACAAGACCTTGTTGCACTCACGAATTGAAAATTAAAGACAAGCTATCCCTGACAAAAGATATAAATAATTTTAAAACAGCTCTTGATAAAAATAATCATAAATTGGGATTTATGAATGCTGCATCACCAGGTGTAATTTCGGCATTTTTACCAAATAAATTTTATAAGAATGATAATGAATATTTGGATGCTTTATCTAATATTATGAAGACTGAATATGAAGAAATTGTTTCAAATGATATTAATTTGCAATTAGATTGTCCTGACCTTGCTCTTGCAAGGCATATGACATTTAAAGATTTATCAGAAGTTGATTTTTTAAAAAGAGCTGAAAAACAAATTGAATTCCTAAACCATTCAATAAAAAATATACCTCAATCAAAAATTAGAATGCATATATGTTGGGGTAATTATGAAGGTCCTCATTCACACGATATATCCTTAGAAAAAATTTTACCTTTAGTGCTAAAAGCAAATGTTGGAACATATTTACTTGAGTCGTCCAATCCAAGGCATTCTCATGAATGGCAAGCTTTTGAAAATATTAAAGTACCCAAAGATAAAGTTATTGCTCCTGGGGTAATTGATTCTACCACAAACTTTATTGAACATCCTGAAGTTGTAAAAAATAGATTGGTGCAATTTTCAAAAGTTGTAGATCGAGAACAATTAATGGCTGGAACAGATTGTGGTTTTAGTACTTTTGCTGGTTTTGGTAATGTTGATGAGAATATTGTTTATAAAAAACTCGAGTCTCTTGTAATTGGCGCTAAATTGGCTTCAAAAATTATTTAATTTTTTTCTTTAAAAAAATTTAAAAAAGCGCCAAAATGTCCTAATAAATGCATCTCGGTATTTGATATCGTTGAAACTATTAAATTAAAGAAAGGTTATAATATGAAAAAAATATTAATCGCATTATCATTTTTACTGTTTGGTACTTATGCAAATGCAGACTGTAATATTAAATCTGGATCAATCAATATCTTGGCTAATGATTTTCCAGCTTTAAGAACTCTTGTTGAAACAGCTAGAGAATGTACGGGAAAAGCTGAATTAAAAGTAACCCACTCAGCAGAACATAATAAGATTGCTGTTCCAGCTTTAACTGCAAACCCTTCAGAATTTTCTGTTAGAGTTGCAGCAAACAGTTCTATTGTTCCGTTAATGAATAGTGACTTGATTAGACCAATGAATGACTTGGTTAAAAAATATGGAAAAGGAATTCAAGACTCTCAATTAATTACAATTGATGGAAAAGTTATGGCTGTAGCTTTTATGGCTAATGCACAACATTTATACATAAGAACAGATGTTTTAAAACAACACGGTATTTCTACTCCAAAAACTTATGAAGAAGTTGTTGCTGCAGCTGAAAAAATTAGAGCTGCAGGAAAAATGAAATATCCGTATGCTGCTGCTTATAAAGCAGGTTGGAATTTAGCTGAAGAATTTGTAAACATGTACATTGGTCATGGTGGTGAATTTTTTAATGCTGGCTCTGCAAAACCAAGTATTAATAATGCTAAAGGTGTAGCAACGCTTAACATGCTTAAAAAATTAGCAGATTTGAGTAATCCTGATTTTTTAACTCATGATAGTGAAGCTATTAAAGTTGAATGGGAAGCTGGAAATGTTGCTATTATGACTTTATGGGCGTCAAGAGCTGGAACATTATTAGATGCAGAAGGTGATGCAAAAATTACTGCAGCTACTAAATTAATTGCTCCTGCTACAGTTGGTGGTGGAAGTATTCCTGCTACAACACTTTGGTGGGATGGTTTTACTCTTGCTAAAAATAGATCTGATGCAGATGCAGAAGCTTCTTTTAGAGCAATGGCACATGCTGCTTCATCTAAAGAAATGGTTGCAAAAGCTGCTGATCAAGCTGTATGGTTGATTGAAGGCTTTAAGCCAGGACCAAAATCTGTAGGTGTTATTAAAGCTGTTGAAATGGGTGCAAAACCTTATCCAATGTTGCCTCAAATGGGATTAATGCACGGCGCATTAGGTAATGAAATTGTTGAGTTTTTGCAAGGGAATGAGACAGCTGAACAGGCTCTAAAAGACGTTGAAGCTGCTTATATGACTAAAGCAAAAGAACAAGGTTTTCTATAAAGTCTAAATATTATTAAGTGGGGATTAAATCCCCACTTAACTAAAATTCATGCCTAATAAAAGTTTTTTTTGGTTTTTCTTACCTACTGGTTTAGCAATGATTTTATTCATTGGCCTACCGATCATTTCAACTGGTGTTCAATCTTTTTACGCTCAACACGATCAGATATTAAAAGAAGTTAAAAAATGTGATCCATTTGGATGTAAAGTTTCAGTTCAAATTGATCAGGAAGCATCTTCAAAAATTAGAAAAGAAAAACCTCTTGGAAAATTTAATGGATTTGGAACCTATACGGATAGAAATCACTTAGCTTTTAAAGAACTGAAAGAATTATGGAATGAGAGCAATTCTACTGGAGAGTTTGTGGGCAAAGTTACCAACCTGCCCTTCTATAAAGCTTTAATTTTCACTTTGACTTATTGCATTATAGTAACACCTTGTGTTCTTCTACTCGGATTTATTATTGCTTTAAGTCTAAATTCAATATCTAGGAAAATAAGAGGAGCTTTAATCTTTGGAACTATTTTACCCATGATAGTAACTCCTTTAGTTGGTTCGTTAGTTTTATTTTGGATGGTAGATGCTGAAGGAATTATTGGAGCAAATTTACAAATATTAACGAATGATCCTTATCTATCGGTTAAATCTTCAAAATCACTTACTTGGATTACAATAATTATTTATGGAATTTGGCATCACTCACCTTTTGCTTTTGTTGTATTTTATGCAGCACTACAAACTGTACCCCAAGAACCCTTAGAGGCATCTATTATAGATGGTGCTTCTAGATTTCAAAGAATAAGACATATAGTTTTACCTCATATATATCCTGTGGTAACATTTGTAGCTTTAATTTCTTTAATGGATAACTTTAGAGTGTTTGAGCCAATCATTGGTTTTAGCGCTCAAGGAAGTGCTCAATCTTTATCTTGGTTGATATATGACAACTTAGTTAATGAAGAAGTTATTTTATTTGGGTCAGCTGCTGCAACTTCTATTATGACGATCATAGGAATAGCAATAATACTTACACCAGTTTTAATTAGAACTTGGAGAGAATTTAGAACAGTAAGATAATTATGGAAAATGGATTAGATAAACAGTCGAATAGTCTAAAATTTTTTAATACAACATTTATTGTTTTTTGGTTAATGATTGCTTGCTTTCCATTTATTTGGACATTCTGGGGATCTTTTAAAGTTAGGGCAGATTTCTTTTCTAGAGCAGATTGGTGGTATGCAATTACAGCTTTTAATACTTTGCTAGAAACTGGAAAAAGTTTTACCACAGAAGCTTATAGCGGAGCATGGTTTGAAGGTGAATTTTGGAAAGCATCTCGAAACACAGTAATTGTTACAGTTAGTGTGGTTTCAGTTTCTTTATTTCTTGGAACCTTAGGAGCTTACGCATTATCTAGATCTACAAAAAACTATGCTTTTTGGATATTAATTGCAGCACTAGTTTTCAGAGCAATGCCTCATATTACTTTAGTCTCAGGGTATCTATTTCCATTTTTTCAATTACAAATTTGGGGAATTTTACCTACAACAATTGTTGTTTTAATTGCAATTAATCAACCTTTTACCCTATGGCTACTTTATTCGTTCTTCAAAACTGTTCCTAAAGAACTTGATGAAAGCGCACTAATTGACGGTTGTAGTTACTTCCAAACTTTTAGACATATAATTATGCCTGTGATGTGGCCAGGAGTTATAACTGCTGGACTATTTAGTTTAATGCTGGCTTACAATGATTTTACTGTAACAGCTTTATTATTAAATCAAGAAAATCATACCATGGTTCCTAAAATTCAAAGTTATCTTGGAACCAATCAACATGAAGGTAATTTGATGTGGGCAGTTTCTTCGGTTGTATCTGCTACAGCTCCCCTTTTCTTATTGGTGATGTTTTTTCAAAAACAAGTCATAAGTGGTTTAACAGCTGGTGCTGTAAAAGGTTGATAAAATATAAATCTATAATATTTGGATCTATTGGAACAATAGTAGAAACATCAAATATTCAAAGAAAATCATTTAATAAAGCTTTTAAAAAATCTGGGTTAAATTGGCACTGGAGCAAAACAGAATATAAAAAATTATTAGAAAAATCAGGAGGTGAAAATAGATTATCTAAATATGCAAATAAAAAAAAAATCAAGATTAATACTAAAAAACTAAGAGACTTAAAAACTAAATTTTTTAATGATTATTTAAAAAAAAAAAAATTAAAACCTAGACCTGGAGTTATAGAAATTATTAATTTTTGTAAAAAAAATAATATTAAATTAGGTTTTGCAACATCTACAACGATGAATAATATAAATTCTATTTTTTTTACTTTAAATAATACTATTGATAAAAAAGATTTTAATTTTATTGGTAGCAATAAACTTGTATCAAGAAAAAAACCTTATCCAGATATATATAAGATTGCTCTTAAAAAACTAAAATTAAAGCCTAAAGAATGTTTGGCTATAGAAGATACAGAGGAAAGTATGAAATCAGCTTTAAAAGCAAAAATTAGATGTATTGCATTTCCTGGAAAACTACACCAACATAAGAATTTTAAAGGGGCATATAAAATAATTAAAAATCTTAATAAAAAAAATTTTTTACTGATTAATAAATTTTTCAACTAAAATATTAAATTCATTTGATTTTTCTAAATGAACATTGTGACTACAATTTTTAAATATCTCTAACCTACTATTTTTAATATTTTTATTAAGAGTATCCACTTGGTCAAAATTATACGAAGTATCTTTATCACCCCAGACTATTAATGTTTCATTTTTAATATTCTGTAAATTTTTTATTCCTGACCAATTTTTCATAGCTATTAAAGCATTATCTGCTGTTTCTAGAGAAACATTTTCAACAGCATTTTTGCATAAATAGTAGTTTTTGTCTTCATCACCTTTTACAAACCATTTTTTTGGTACTCTTGAAAATGAAATATCAATCCCATCAATTTTTAATTTTTTTCTGGTTTCATCAATAGTTTCAAATCTTCCAGGTATTTCACCAATTGATCCTGTTGCAAAACAAATTAACTTGTTAACTCTTTCTCCTACAATTTTGGTTATTTCTTGAACTATCATTCCACCCATAGAGTGGCCTAATAAATTAAATTTTTCTATTTTTTTTTGGTCTATAATATCAATTACAAATTGAGCCATCTTGTTGATTGAATCTAAAGATTGAACATTACTACTTTCACCAAAACCAGGTAATGCCGGTGATATAACCCTGCAAGATTTTGAAAAAAAATCTCTTTGATTACACCACATTTCTGATGATCCAAGGTAACCATGTACTAAAACTAATGGAAAACCACTACCAACATCATCAATATAAATTTTTTCCATAATAAAATAATGTAATATAATATGTAATTAAACAATTCAATTAAAGGAGTTATTATGGCTACTTACGAATGTCCAAAATGTGAAATGTCAGTTAATGCTACTTGTGGAAAGTGTAACGAACCTTTGGTAAATGATATGCTTAAATTAGATGATGGCAATGAAGTGCAGATATCAAAATGTCCTAACGATCATGGAAAAATTAAGTCTCCATTATGCTGTGGTCAAGATATGAGTTGCGCAGTTTAACTTAAAAAAATTTAATAATTTCTATAAGAACATATAGGGCAATAAAGCTCATGAATGTTATTATAAATAAGTTAATTCTTTTCCAAATCAAATCACTCTGTAAATATTTTGATAATAATTTTGACAGATATCCAATTCCAAAGAAAAACAATAGAGAAGATATAGAAGCTCCAATACCAAAGTAATATTTATCTATTATAAAAAAGTTTTTAGAAAAGTTTCCTAGAAAGAAAACAGTATCTGAGTAAACATGAGGATTAAGATAAGTAAAAGCTAAAGTTTTTGTTATAATAGATATTACTGAGATATTCTTAATTTCTTTGTTAAAACTAATTTTTTTATTTTGAACAGATATCTTTCCATAAATAAAATGAATTAAAAATAAAAGTAGAAGAATATTTAAAATTAGTTCTATTGTTGTGTTAAAAAAATTACCAAAATACTGAAATAGAAAAATTCCTAAAAAAATTAATATAAAATCTGATATAGAGCAAATTAAACAAACTAAAAAAACGTATTGTTTTTTTAAACCCTGTTCTATTACAAATATGTTTTGAGCTCCGATAGCTAAAATAAGACTTAAGCCTGTAATAAAACCTAATATTAAATATTCCATTAGGTTTTATTAAACTCTTTTTTTACCTTGAACAACCCTATCTAAAATTAATGCAACAAATAATATTGCAACACCTGCAAGAATACCTTGACCAACATTAGCATATTGAAGCGCCTCAAGAACGTCTTGCCCCAAACCTTTCGCACCAATTAAAGACGCAACTACAACCATTGCCAAACTTAACATTACTGTTTGATTTACTCCTGCTAAAATTGATGGAGTTGCTAATGGTAAATCTACTTTTCTTAACAAATACCATTTACTTGCCCCGTAAGCTATTGCTGCTTCTCTAATTGTTTCAGGAACTCCTCTTAATCCAAGCACTGTTAATCTTACAACCGGAGTTCCACCAAATATCATTGTAATTATTACTGCTGCAACTTTTCCAGTTCCAAAAAAGGCAATAACCGGAATCATAAATACAAAAGCTGGCATTGTTTGCATGAAATCCATAATAGGTCTTATCATTGAATAAAATCTTTGACGTCTTGCACAAAAAATTCCAAGAGGTATTCCTATTGCTATACTCAAAATTGCAGCTGTTCCAAGTAAAGCTAGTGTCGTCATAGCCTTTACCCAAAAGCCTAAAAAACCCATGTAACATAAGAAGCCAGCAGAATAAATTGCAGCTCTTGGTCCAGCGGATAACCCTGTTAACGTTACTATTGCTGTAATAATTACTATCCAAGGTGTTTTAACAAATAATAATTCTAAAAAGTCTAAAACTGACCTAATACCAATAGTAATAGCTGTGAATAACGCATCTCCTTTTAATACTGCATAATTAAATATTTTTTCCACCCAAGCTATTGATACTAATCTAATATCTGGATGTGTTGGGAATTCGTTCATTATTAAAATTAAACCAGGAAAGCTATAGTGCACTACAGAAAAAAACATTATTACAGATGTAAAAATAGTACTTAAAATATAATTTTTTGTCTGCATCCCAGGACTTATTGTTTTGTCCGATAGCCACTCTGAGTATCTTTTTTCTAACTTAGAATTTGCAAGAACTCCTTGAACAACTTTAACTAAAATTAATAAAAAAAAACCAAAGATTGTGATCCAAATAGCTGAAGCTTCAATTCTACTAACTTCATCAATATAACCTTGCATTGCATCTTCTAATGATTTGATATTTCTTTTATAGACATCAACTTTGTCTGGATTATTAGTAATTGCTGCCTCTAATTGTTTATTTCTAAACGCAATTGTAGATTGGACTTGTTCAATTTTTTGAATAGCATCTACAGTGATATTTCCAAATAAACCTCTTATAATTTGAACAACAGAAAAAGTTTCAATAATTAAAAAAGTTAAAGCCCAATTCCAAATATTTCTCATTCCAAACCAGATAGGTCCTAAAATTGCAGCATATAAATTAAAAGAAAAAGAGAATGTTGGCTTGCTTCCAATTTGTTGAAATTTCTCAATATAATAATCAGGATTAGTTTTTACAAAATCAGAAATTAACTCTGATCTCGATGGATTATTAATTTGTTTATTCTCCATCATTGCCCTCAATAACAGCTTTTAAAAGATCTGATTGTGAAATAACACCAATCGTTTGGTTCTCATTATTATTAACTAAAATCGGTTTATCTTTTGATGCAGAAGTTTCAATAAGTTTACTTAATAAGTCATACTCGTCTACCCTATCTAAATCATTAGATAATTTACCATTCTTGTTTTCATAACTCTCAACAGATTGCATAATAGATTTAGCTTGAACAACTTTTAATCTAGAAATTCCTTTTACAAAATCAGCAACATAATCATCAGCTGGACTAACTACAATTTCTTCTGGTGTCCCAACTTGAATTACTTTCCCGTCTCTCATAATTGCAATTCTGTGACCCACTCTTACTGCTTCATCTAAATCATGAGTTATAAAAACTGTAGTTTTTTTCATTTGCTTAGAAAGTTTAATGAACTCTGATTGTAATTGTCTTCTAATTAAAGGATCTAATGCGCTAAAAGGCTCATCCATTAATAAAAATTCAGGGTCAGCAGCTAAAGCTCTTGCAAGCCCTACTCTTTGTTGCATCCCACCTGATAATTCATGAGCAAATTTATTGCCCCATCCTTGAAGCTCCACAATTTCTAAGATTTTGTTTGCAGCATCTAATCTATTATTTTTACTAATACCTCTTATTTCAAGCGGCATAGCAATATTATCTAAAACAGATCTGTGAGGCATTAAGGCAAAGTTTTGAAAAACCATACCTATCTGTTTATTCCTTAGCTCTTGTAAACTTTTCCTATCAAGACTCATCACATCTTGGCCGTTAATTAGAATTTTTCCAGATGTTGGTTCTAATAATCTATTTATATGTCTTACTAATGTTGATTTTCCACTGCCAGACAAACCCATCACACAGAATATTTCACCTTGTTTTACATCAAATGAAACGTCTGAGACACCAATTACAGAATTATATTTCTCTAAGGCTTCAGTTTTTGAAATTTTTTTATTTTGAATTGCATCTAAAGCTTCTACTGAATTGTTACCAAATACTTTCCAAACATTTTCAATTTTAATAGCTGACTCTGAGGAATTCATTTTACTCTCTTTTATTTAAGGAAAATATACCCGGCAATATAAAATTGCCGAGTATAAATATATTATTTTAGATTAAAGACCTAACCAACCATCAACTGTTGATTTATTAGCATCCATCCAAGCTCTTGCTACATCAGCTGGTTGTTTTTTCTCAACTGAAATTGCATATGCCATAGCTGATACATCGTCTGCTGTTAATTGAAAGTTCTTAAAAAATTCAACAATAGCTGGAGATTTACTTTCTAAAGAAGTACCCCAACCAATTTGAATTTGCTTAAGCGCATCTTTCGAAGCAACATAAGATTTTTTGTACCAGTCAGCATCTTCTTTGGGTTGTACCATTTTATATTTAGCTGAATCGAATTTTGGCTCTTCCAACATAACTACTTTAGCCATTCCCCAAATTGCATGTGGCTTGTAACAATAAAATGCATAACCCTCACCTTTTTTAATTGAGTCTAGAACTCTTGCATTCTTAACTGCTTCTGCTGCTCTTATTGGTTCGATACCTGCATCATATAAACCATAGTCTCTTAATTTAACTTGGTTAACATTAGCAGAAGCCCAACCATCTGCACCAATCCAGAACTCACCTTTACCATTGCCATCGCTATCCATAGCTTTAACAACCTCAGGTCTTCCTAAATCTTCAATTGCAGTAATATTAAACTTTTTCGCAAACTGTTGAGAAACACAGTAACCTTGATTACCTTCATATGGTTTACTACTTAATTTTAAAGTTCCTTTTGGAACTAAATCATTTGTGTAAGCTTGTTGATTTGGTAACCAAATATCAGGGTGAACTTCGATTTCACCTTTACTTCTGTCAATTGCTCCGTAGATCGCAGTGTTGTTACCTGGAACAAGTTCTGCTTCTCCACCCATTTTATCATTAACAACTGCTGCTAATAAATTAGCAATAGCTGTGGCACCTGTCCAACCTGGATCTCCAATTTTCACTTTTTCTGCAAATGATGAAAAAGTTGCAAATATAGAAATAAGTCCAGCTACAAGTGTAGTTTTAATTATTCTCATTATCTCTCTCCTATTAATTTAAAAATCAAGTCTAACTTAATTATTTGAAGTGAGTCAAAGAAAATAAGGGTATAAATTACTAATATAATTTATTAATTTATAGCTTATTGGTTGCAGAAATTATTGGTAACTAATCCAAAAGAATTAGACCTTTTTCACAAAACTAATAGCAGCACCAATAGTCGTCAAAAATCCAGCTAATGGCAAGATTGCAACTGCGTATTTCTTTGGCATATAATTCTCTTTGAACTCAATACCTTGGAAGCTAATTTCAAAATACCACATCTCCCAATACTTCCCACGCATACCTTCTACAAGTTCAACTCCATAAATTATCAGGACTATACCAATTACCATAATCATAAGTTTCCAGAACTGACGTATATATAGTGACAATTTATTTGGTAATTTTTCATAAATTAAATTTAAAGCTATGTGTTCATTGTCTCTGGCTGTCAAAGAAAGTGCTATAAACATCAACCAAATATTACTTAATACTGTTAACAGATCACCCCAAACAGGAGGGTTATTAAAAACATATCGCATGGTAACGTTATAAAGAGTGAAACCAACCATCGCAGCCAAAAAGAGCGAGCACATAGCTTCCAATGCACGATGGATAAAACGGTCAAAGTTGTTAAAAAATTTTAACATTTCTAATTACTCAATAGGTTTGGAAGAAACATAGTTAACTCTGGAATAACAAGAATAAAAAATAAAAGTAAAAACAGTCCAACTAGATAAGGAATTAATGCAATTGCCACCTTTTCTAAACGAACTTGTGCTATTGTTGCAGCGGTAAAGAATGCGACGCCAACAGGTGGTGTTACTGATCCTATTAAGAAGCCAACTATTACAACGATGGCCGCTTGTATCTCGGGGAAGCCAGCTTGAGCCATAACATTAACTAATACTGGGCCAACTATAATAATATTTACCGCAGAGTCCATTACCGTTCCAAGAAGAAAAATAAATAGAATCACCGCTAAAATAAAAATAATGGGAGATCCCGTAAGGCTTAGAAGCCATGTTTCAAGATCACCTATTGCACCTAGTGAGGTAAGTAACCAACTGAAGGGTCCCGACGCAGCTATGATAATAAAGACCATTGCCGAATTACGGAATGCTCGACGAAAAGCACCAGTGCAATCTTTCCATTTAATAGTTCGATAAACGAATACACCTGTAAATAACGCAACCATTGCAGTGATAGCGCCAGCCTCAACAACCGATGCCACACCACCCATTACTGAACCCACTAAAACTACAGGTATGAGAAGGGCGAACGAGGATCGATATAATTCTCTACCGGCTCGACGTATCGAAAATGGTTCATCACTGCGCTCGAAGTTATGTTTGATTGCAAAGTAATGATTGATTATCATGATCACAACACCAATCAATACACCTGGAATAATCCCAGCTGCAAATAGTGATGCAATCGAAAGCTCAGTCGAGTTAGCAAGTACAATCATCATAATACTTGGTGGAATTATGCCTCCTATGGTGGAGCTTACGCCTGTAACTGCAGCCGAAAATGCAGGAGGATAGCCAGCTTTTTTCATAGCAGGTAATACCAATGCTCCAACTGTAGCTGTATCAGCTACCACAGAACCATTCATTCCTGCAAAAAACATACTCACAAGAACATTAACTTGGGCCAGTCCCCCTCGTATACGTCCAATTAATGACTTACTCAAGGCTACTAACCGGTCAGTAATTGTGGCACTTGTCATTAACTCACCTGTCAGCATAAAGAATGCAATTGCAGTTAATGGAACTGAGTCAATAGCATTAAACATTTGACTAGGAATTAAAACAAGAGGTACAGCGTCAGTAAATAGAATATAAACAAATGGTATTAGTATTAATGTGAAGCCAATGGGAGCACCCAACAAGATTAGAAAAAGAAGTACTACGAGTAGAATGACACTTTCCATTGTTGCTTATAAGTTATGATTTGTTTTAGGTAAAGATCATTTAGTTATAAAAATTAAGCTAAATGATCTTTACACAGTTTTTTTTAATCGATTTACAGAGCCCCAGCTTTCTCTAACTGAGCTACAAATCCATCCATTCCTTGTTCTAGAAGTACTCTTTTTGCTATCTCTGGTTCAAAAGTACCTTTGGCATCTAACCAAGCACCAATTGCACCTTCTCTCCACTTAGACATTTCTGCTTCAGATGGTACATACCACTCTTTTGCAGATGCTTTAATTGCATCTTCACCATTCTTAATCCAAGCATTGTCTAACTGGTTTACTTTTTCTCCATAAGCATCAGCTGCTGCGTGTAACCATTTCTTCTCTTGAGAAGATAATGCATTATACTGTTTGGCATCCATTGCAAGAATATTTCCAGACCACATACCGCCAATCTCAGTGAAATATTTTGCAACTTCATGAAGTTTTGCTACATGTTGCCAAGGACTTGCAACATACTGACCTTCAACTACACCCGACTGTAGGCCTGAATATAACTGGCTCCAGTCATAAGGTGTTGGAGTTGCACCCCAATTTTTAACTAGCATGAACTCAACTGGACTTTTAGTAGTACGCCATTTCAATCCCTTCATATCACTAGGAACATGAATTGGTTTAGTTGCATTTCCAAGCTGTCTAAATCCACCACTTGAATATACAGAAAGACAAATATGACCAGCATTTTCAAGAGCGAGTTTGCACTGTCTTTCAGCTAGCCATTCATCTGATATTCTTTTTGCATCCTCTAGTGATTTGAAAATGAAGGGCAAATCAAAAATTGCCAACTCTGATCCAAAATTACCATAGTTTGCTGTAGAACTAGTCCAAAGAGCTATAAGTCCTTGGTTAGCTTGTTCACCACATTTCTGTTCAGCACATAAGCTTTTCTGATAATGTGGTTCAACTTTCATCTTACCGCCAGAGGCTTTTGCCAAAGCCGGAATTAATGCTTGATCTATTGCATCACCGATTGGCATACCTAATCTACCAGTAGTACCAAGCTTAAGAGTAACCTCTGCATATGCCGCCTGGGTAAAGAAAGCAATTGCAACTACCTTAAGTAGTGTCTTGCAAATTGTTTTAATGTTTATTATTTTCATCTTATCTCCTATTAATTTATAAATTAAGTCTATCGTGAATGATTAAAGTGAGTCAAAGGAAATAAAGTTATAAAATATAGATATAACCTTTTTTTATTAACTTAATGGTCTCAGTTATTATTGATGACTAATCCAGATAGTTTTTGTTTGTAGAAATGAATTAAGAGCTTCTGTACCCTGATCTCTTGAAAGTGATCCAGATTGTTTATAACCACCAAATGGAGTTTTAATATCTCCTTCTGAAAAAGTATTAACTGAAACTGTTCCACATGGTAAGCTTTTAGCCAAATGAAAAGCTTTATCTATGTCTTGAGTAAATACACTAGCATGAAGTCCATACTTAGAGTTGCTCGCAACTTTTAAAGCTTCTTCATCATTTTTAACTGTTAAAACACCAAGAACTGGGCCAAAAATTTCTTCTTGGGCTATAGTCATGTTTTCTTTTAAACCATCAAATAAAGTTGGCTTTGCATAAAAGCCTTTTTGTTTATTGTTTGATACTCCTCCAGATAAAAGTTTAGCTCCCTCATCTATTCCTTTTTGAATATATCCATCAACTGTTTGTAAATGATTTTTTGAAATCATAGATCCCATATTTGATTTTAAATCTAATGGATCACCTACTTTTAGTTTTTTTACTTTTTTGATAACTTTATCTAAAAACTCATCTTTAACATTCTTATGAACTATCTGTCTCATGTTTGCAGAACAGTTCTGTCCACCATTCCAAAAAGCAGAATTTATTGCATTATCAATTAAGTCATCATTAATTTTAGCATCCTCTAAAATTATAAATGGACTTTTTCCTCCCATTTCAAGTGCTACTGGTTTTAAATTACTTTCACTTGCATACTTTAAAAAATAACCTCCAACTTCAGTTGAACCTGTAAATGAAACTGCATCAACATCTTTATGACGTCCTAGTGCTTCACCAACATCTCCGTAGCCCGGCAACACATTTAAAACTCCATCTGGAATTCCTGCTTCTTTTCCAATTTGAGCAACTCTAATTGCTGTAAGAGGTGTATCTTCTGCAGGCTTAATAATAACTGAACAACCCGCAGCAAGTGCTGGTGCCATTTTCCAAACAGCCATCATTAAAGGAAAGTTCCAAGGAACAATTCCTGCAATAACTCCAATTGGTTCTTTAACAATTAAACTTGTAATAGATGGTTCTGTTGGACCAACTTTACCGAAAACTTTATCAATTAATTCTCCATACCACTGGAAATGCATTGGAGCATCATTAGCAACTTCATTAATACAATCTGCTATAAGCTTTCCAGTATCTACACATTCTAAAACAGAATTTTCATCCCCATGTTTTCTAAGTAATTCT
>Ga0209223_10001037_pt1 | contig 31188 bp, 27 predicted proteins | sample COG_06_FD_184750 | JGI IMG/M metagenome (GOLD analysis project Ga0209223, IMG submission 184750) | Pelagic Microbial community sample from North Sea - COGITO 998_met_06 (SPAdes) (version 2) | ecosystem: Environmental > Aquatic > Marine > Neritic zone/Coastal water | place: Helgoland, sampling...
TTTTACCAGCGGTATTAATTTTTAGTTATTTAATTAGTTGACAGAAATTTAGCCTTTAACCTAAATTGTAGTTAAAATGAATATTAAATCCATACTTGTTTCCCAGCCAAAACCAAAAAGTAATAAAAACCCTTTTCATGATTTGGCCAAAAAATACTCCCTGAAAGTAGACTTTAGGTCGTTTATTCACGTTGAGGGTGTAGATCCAAAAGATTTTAGGCAACAAAGAATAGACATGTCTAGTTATTCTGCAGTAATTTTTACTTCAAGAATGGCTATTGACCATTATTTTAGAATTGCCAAACAAACCAGGTTTACAGTGCCTGACCACATGAAATACTTTTGTGTTTCAGAAGCAGTTGCTTATTACTTACAAAATTACGTAGTCTATAGAAAAAGAAAGATTTTCCACGGCAAACAAACTTTCAAAGATTTAATGGAGCTTATTGTAAAGCACAATACCGAGAGATATTTGGTTCCTTGTTCAGACATTCAAAGAAAAAACATTCCAGATCAGCTGGAGGAAAACCAAATTAAATTTAAAAACACCACCCTCTATAAAACAGTTTGTAGTGACCTTTCTGACTTAGAAGAGGTAAAATACGATATTCTTGTTTTTTACAGCCCTTCTGGAATACAATCCCTGATGAAAAATTTTCCAGACTTTGAACAAAATGGAACAAAAATTGCCGTTTTTGGCCAAACGACAGTTAAAGCCGCTGAAAATGCAGGTCTTAGAATAGACATAAAAGCACCAATGCAGGGCGTGCCGTCAATGACCATGGCCATTGACAAATACTTAAAAGCAGCACAAGGATAAAGCTTTTTCGCACAGTTTTTAAAATGCTTAGAAACACCTACATACTTTCTAATCGAAAAGTTATTTCCAAGTTGTTTAAAACGGGCACCAAAAAAACTGTTAAGCCACTTACAATTACCACCATGCCTTTTGAGAAAAACAAAGTTCTATTTGCCGTATCTAAAAAACACATTCCAAAGGCGGTAGAGAGAAATAAAATTAAAAGGCAAATGCATGCAATATATTTTAATAATTTAGAGTTGTTCTTACAAGAGCCAACAAAAGCAATTGCCTTAACCTATGTTTCTAAATCACTAACAAGCTTTGTAGAAATAAAAAAAAGTATGACAACACTTTTCAGTATTATATAATGAAGATTAAAAAACTAAAAGTACTATTTCTGTTGCCAATAGTTTTCTTGATGACCTCCAGTCAAAAAACAGACCCTGATTATTTTGAAATAAGCAAGAATTTAAAGCTTGTAGCTTCTGTTTATGAAAAAATTAACAACTATTATGTGGATGAAATTCTTCCAGGGAGAGTGATGAAAAAAGGTATAGATGCAATGCTAAAATCTTTGGATCCATATACTGTTTATATTTCGGAAGCTCAAATAGAAGACTTTAGGTTTACTACAACAGGTGAGTATGGAGGCATAGGAGCAAGCATAAAAAAAAGAAATAATAAAACATTGATATCGGAACTTTATGAAAACTCACCAGCTAAAAAAAGCGGATTAATTCCAGGGGATGAAATTAAGACCATTGACGAAATAGAGATTAGCAATAAAACATTAGAGGAGATTGGCAGCTTACTAAAAGGCCCTGCAGAATCCATTATAAAGCTTAAAATTAATCGGAATAATCAACCTTTAGAAAAGCTAGTAAAAAGAGAAAAAATACAAATTCCTGCTGTTAACTTTTACAAAAAAATAAATTCTAACACTGGAATTATAAAACTCACCTCTTTTACCAATACCGCATCAGTAGAATTTAAAAAAGCTCTTTCTTCTCTTCAACAAGATAAGATAGAAAACCTGATTATAGACCTAAGGGCAAACGGAGGAGGACTGTTAAACGAAGCGGTAAAGATTGTAAATTTTTTCATTCCTAAAGGCCAAGAGGTAGTAAGCACCAAGAGTAGAATTAAAGAAATGAATAGGTCTTATACTACGCAAGCCTTGCCAATTGCTCAAGACCTTTCCTTGGCTGTTTTGGTAGACAAATACTCAGCATCTGCTAGTGAAATAGTCGCTGGTAGCCTTCAGGATTTAGACAAAGCAATAGTTATAGGAAATACTAGTTTTGGAAAAGGGCTGGTACAACAAACCAAGCCGGTAAGTTTTGGGGGACAAATAAAACTAACGGTTGCAAAATATTATACCCCAAGCGGAAGATGCATACAAAAGCTAGATTATTCTACAGTTCAGGGAAGCTCTAAAAAGATAGAAGACAGCCTAGTTAAAAAGTTTAAAACTAAAAACGGCAGAACTGTTTACGACTCAAGAGGGGTAGAGCCAGACATAAAAATAGAACCACAATATTTTAATGCCGTTACCCAAAATCTTCTTCTAAAAGACGTAATATTTGATTTTGTAAACGATAATATTAACTATTACAAAAAAGACTCTCTTTTTCCAGAGTCTTTCGTGTTATCTGACACAGCTTACAGTACTTTTATGCACTATGCGGTAAATAAAAAAATGGACTACCAAACAGAATCTAGCCAACAGCTAAAAGAGTTTGTAAAAATAGCGAAGAAGGAAAAATATGTAGAAGAAAATGAGGGGGTTTTTAGCCTGCTGGACAGTATTTTTAAAGTAGATCTTTCTAAAGACCTAAAGAAACACGACAGAGAGATAAAGTTTTTCTTGGAAAATGAATTCATCTCTAGAAAACATTTTCAAAAAGGAAGAATGGAAGCTTCAGTTAAACAAGACCCGTATATAGAACAAGCGATTGGTGTTTTTAAAAACACCACCAAATACAACTTAATACTAGGCATTAACTAATTGCTAAAAAGTACCACATATAGAAAAGTATATGTTTTTTTTATTTCTTGTCTGGCTGCCAGCTTAAGCCTAGGTAAAGTTCCAATGAGTATTTCTTTAATTGGTCTTACCCTAAATTGGGTTTTAGAGCTAGACTTCCAATTAAAATGGAAAAAAATAAAGGACCAAAAATATTTACCTATTATTTTCTCAGGGCTTTTTTTGATAGAACTTTTTTGGCTGCCTATTTCAAAGGACATTACAATTGGACTAAACGTGCTTAGAATAAAATTACCACTTCTTCTTCTTCCACTAATAATAGGGTCTTGTGCTAGTTTTTCTAAAAGAGAATGGAAAACAGTTATAAATACTTTTTTTATTGGAATTTTAGTAAGTACTATTTGGGTATTCCTAGTTAGTTTAGAGATTCTCCCCACCAAAAAGGACTCAGGAACTGTAAGAGACGCCTCTATTTTTATGTCACACATTAGATACTCGGTATTACTTTCTTTTTCTGCAGTACTTATTTTATGTTTAGCTTTTAAAAATCTAATTAGTAAATTAATAGCTATAATAATTTTTTTGTGGCTACTTTTTCTAATATTTAAATTAGCAACTATTACAGCCATTTTAGGGCTTTCTTTTGTTCTTCTTTTTATTGTCTTTCTTTTTTCATCGAAAAACAAAAACAAAATAGTATATATAGCAGGTATTGCATGCCTGTTTTTTTTAGTAGGCTTTTATACAACAGCGATTGTTAGTGACTTTTACCACCTTAAAAGCAAAAAAAGATCTTTATTAACCCACAGCAAGGGTGGTGAAAAATACCAACAAGACTTTCAAGACGCTACCACTGAGAATGGGTTTTATTTATGGGAAAACATTGCCCAAAAAGAGCTAGAGAGGGCTTGGAATAGAAAAAGTAAATTTAGTTTTAACTCAAAAGACAAAAAGAATCAACCCATTAAGGCAACCCTTTATAGGTTTTTAACTTCCAAAGGACTTAATAAAGATTCTGTGGGCTTAAGTAAATTAACAAAGAACGAAATTCTAAAAATTGAAAATGGAGAAACAAGTTTTGTTAGTTACAACAATTTCGAGAAAAGAATAAGATCCCTTCTTTACCAGCGGGAATCTAGAAAGAAAAATAGCGACCCCAATAACCAGACCATCAACCAAAGAGTTGTTTATTGGAAAGCAGGAATAGACATTTTTCTAAATCAGCCAGCGTTTGGACATGGGCCTGGAGGCGCCAAAACACAATTCAAAAAATATTACAAGAACCGAAAAACCAACCTTAATAAAAGCAATCAGCTGCTAGCGCACAATCAGTTTATTACTCAGGCAATTAACCTAGGAGCACTAGGAACTATCATTTGGCTTTTTATTATGTTTTACAGCTTTTTAAAAGTGGAAAAAGAAATGTACTTATTTTTTGTGCCCTACCTAATTTTAATGTTTTTTGCTTTTATGTCAGACGACATGTTAGAAGTACAGGCCGGCGCAACCATCTTTTCTTTTTTTGGAACTCTTTTGTTGTTTTACAGTTCCAAACTTTAGAACTCAGCTAAAAAGTTAACTAGTTTTTTTACAGCCAACCCACGTTGGCTAATTTCATTTTTTTGCGCAATAGACATCTCTGCAAATGACTTTTTATATCCAACAGGTCTAAATATTGGGTCGTAACCAAATCCGTCAGCTCCAGTTTTTTCTTTTAAAATCTCCCCATTCACCAACCCTTCAAAAAAGCATTCCTGCCCGTCTAAAATTAATGCGATTACAGTTTTGAATTGTGCTTTTCGGTTGGTAGACTCTCCCAGCTCCAGCAAAACTTTACGCATATTATTTTCCGCATTACAGTCAGGACCTGCATACATTGCAGAATAAACACCAGGGAGATTATTTAGAGCTTCAATTTCTAGCCCCGTATCGTCTGAAAAGCAGCCTAATCCAGTTTTGTCGTAAACATATTTGGCTTTTTGTAGGGCGTTCTTTTTTAAAGTGTCTCCTGTTTCTGGAATTTCTTCTGTTATCCCTAAATCTTTTAGGCCAATAATTTCAAAACTATTAATTGCAGATTTAATTTCTTTTAATTTATTGGGGTTTCCAGTGGCAAATACAATTTTTTTAACTTTCATAAATAGTGGGGTACCCTACAAAGATAAGAATAGAGTAACAGTCTTTGGTTAATAATTAGAATACAATCACTTTCAAACTTAAATAACCTACATTAAATTTGATTAAATGAAAAAAGCAGCGGTTATAGAAGGTGGATACAGCAAAGAAAAGGCTATTTCTATTAAAAGCGCAAAGACTGTATTTGACAACTTGGATAGAACTAAATTTATTCCAACTAGAGTGTTAATTGATGAAAATGAATGGACAGCCTATGATGAAGAGGGAAGATATTCTATAGATAAAAATGACTTTAGTTATACTAAAAATGGCTCCAAACATAATTTTGATTATGCTTTTATAGTGATTCATGGAACACCAGGAGAAGATGGAAAACTGCAAGGCTACCTTGACATGGCAGGAATTACCTATAACACTTCCTCAGCTGCTATTACAGCGCTCACCTTTCAAAAATTTCATTGCAACCAATTTTTAAAAACCTATGGTATTAATGTGCCAGAAGCTGTATTAATTAAGCCAGAAGATAAAATTAATGAGAAGCAAATAATAGAAAAAGTTAAATTACCATGTTTTGTAAAGCCAACCGACGGCGGAAGTAGTTTTGGAGTTTCAAAGGTTAAAAAAGAAAGCGAGTTATTGCCAGCCATAAAAGAAGCTTTTAACCACGGAAGCGAAGTAATTGTTGAAGAGAATATTGAAGGCAGAGAAGTTACTTGTGGGGTTTACCGAGACAGCGCAAGAGTAGAAGCACTGCCAATTACAGAAATTATTTCAGAAAACGAATATTTTGACTATGACGCCAAATATAACGGGAAGTCTAAAGAAGTTACCCCCGCAGAAATGGAAGAAGAGACTACAGTTAAAATACAATCTTTAACAAAAGAAATATATGGCATTTTAGGAATGAAAGGGATAGTGAGGATGGACTATATTGTAAATGATGGTGGCATTACCTTTTTAATTGAAATTAATTCGGTTCCGGGATTGAGTAAAGAAAGTATTATTCCGAAGATGGCTAAAGCGGGTAACATAGATCTGTCTTTACTGTTTTGAAGCTAATAGAACAGCTTTAATTGTTTCTAGAACCAGCCCTTTACTTTTACTCAAAACGTTAGATGTTTAATAATTGCTAAAAAACGTCTTTGAAAAATAAAACCAGGCGAAATTCGAATAGACTTAAATAAATATTTTAAAGCTGTTTTTTTACTTTGTTTAGAAAGAGCAATGTGAAGGGATATATATGAATACACACTTTCTGTAATCTTAAACTTTTGCTTTCCATATTTTTTAACAACTTCTTCATCTAAAAACATTTTACTAAGCATCATTTCTTGCCTATTTATAAGGGAATTAATATTAATTTTCAGGACGCTTCTATCAGAGTGGTCAATAACACTTGAAGTTACCCCTAAGTAACTATGAATAGTATAACGAGCAGCTAGCTTAATCCAGAGTAAGTAATCTTCAGACGCTGATAACTGCCTAACACTGCTAAAAGGATATTTTGACGCAATATCAGATCTAATAAAAACGCCATTACAGCTCAAGCAGTTTCCGATTATCAATTGTTTATTAATATTTTTAACCATTTTACTATCTCTTTCTATTTGACCTTTTTTGTTTTTTATATCAAATCCTAAATGAAAAAGCTCTGGAGTGTTATGTTTTTCGATCATTTTAACAGCTTCAGAGAGATGATGTTCGTAAGCTATATCATCTGAATCAAAAAAATTTATATACTTTCCAGCAGCTATTTCTGCACCATAGTTTCTTGCTGCACCTCTTTCGGCATTTTCTTTTTTATAATATTTGATTCTTTTATCTTTTATGTTTTTAACAACTTTTTCAGTATTATCTGTGCTGCCGTCATCAACTATTATAATCTCAAAATTTTTATAGATTTGGTTTAGTAAAGAGTTTATTAATTTAATTATAAAATCTTCCCGGTTGTAAGTAGGTACTACCACAGAAAAATAAACATTACTCATATAATTTTATTTTTTTTTATTCTTTAATAAAATCATTTTAAACCCTTAATTGTTAAAAATAAATTAAACTGATCTTTTTTTTCTAAAAGATTAACAAAAGCTTCAGCATCTCCTATTTCATCATTAATCAATGGATAAAAAACATAATTAAGTTCTTCAAAATATTGAAGAACTTCTTTCACAGAAAACCCATTTTTATTCCACCATTTAGGGCTTACTTCAATAAACATGTTGGGCTTAAATTTCTTTATTGTTTTCATTGCTCCTTGTAAAACAAATGGTTCAAACCCTTCAACATCAATTTTTATAAAGCTAACACTTGAAATTTTTTTTTCCTTAATATAATCGTCAACCTTTACAACATCAACAAGCTCCGTATTTTTAGATAATGGTTTTTCACCTATAATAAATTTTCCACCACCAGTATTTTTTTTGTTCCATTGAAATTTTAATTGCTCTTTTTTATTGGAAATTCCCATAGGCTCTATTTGAACAGTGTTTTTCAGTTTTTCATTACACGACAAATTATAAGATAGTTTTTTAAATACGTACGGGTTTGGTTCAAATGCAATAACCGTTGAGTTACAATTGTTTTTTATTGAATTAGCGCCTAATTTTAGACAGAATGCTCCCACATTTGCTCCTATGTCTAGAATTGTACAATTATTTTTTAAGGAACTAGCTGCAAACCCCCAAGATACATCTTTAAGCCCAGCCCATATATACCATTGCATATAGTCAGAAATATCTAGTTCAAAAAGAGTACTGTCTCTAACAACTTTTTTAATTGAAGGGTGCTTATAGCTAGTGTTAAGAGGAATTAATTTTTTTATTATTTCATTGTTAGCGTGAGCAAGGAGAGCAATAATAAATGATTCTAAATTAAATATGCGAATTAAAAAATGGATTGCCTTGGTTGTTTTTTTCACTTATAACCTATTTGCTGTATAACTTTTCTAATTTATTAATAAACAATTCTAAATTAAATTGTTGAACGGATTTAATTCCATTTTCAATTAATTCTTTTGACTTTTGTGTGTTTTTCAATAAAAAAAGTATAGATTTTTCAATTTCTTTTGAATTACTGTAAGGGACAACTAAGGCATTCTCTCCATGCTTAATAAACTCATTAGCAACTCCTGAAAGAGTAAATATAGACGGTATTCCAGCAGCTAATGCTTCAACATATGTTTGGCCATAAGCTTCAATTTTACTATTTGTGGGAGTATGTATGTAAATGTCAAATAAATGGTACAAGGCAAATAAATTTGCTTCAAACTTAATTTCAATAAAATTAGTTTCTGGTAATTCCTTCAGCAAGGCTTTAATATGCTCTTCATCTGGCCCAGAAGCATTAGCAAGAATTAATTTTGCCTTAGGAAATTCTGTTAATATTTGCTTGAATGCGTTTATTGTATTTTCTATTCCCTTCCATTTTATATAGCGTGCTACTACTCCAATAATAGGATACTCAGTGTTTTTTATTTGATATTTATTTCGTAAATTATTAATGTGGTTGATATCTACAGATTTAAATTTTTTGAGCTCAAAACCATGATGAATTAGAGTTATTTTATCTTTATTTATTTTTTCATTCTCAATTAAAATTGTTTCAACATTTTTAGAAATTGCTACGATTTTAGTAGCTATTGAATTAGCCCATTGGTCATACTTTACTGCGTTTGGAAAATTATCATGATGATAAGTTGAATGGTGTCTTGTATAAATTCTTTTTTTAATATTTAATATTTTTGATGTTGTTAACCCAATAAGATTAGCATCAAACAAATGCGTATGTACCACATCCGGTTTGATTTTTAAAAGTTTTCCTAATACTTTAAAAAAGGAAGTTAAATAATTTCTTTTTCCTGTATGTTTAACAAAGTAGCATTTGATTTCACGGTCTTTAAGCCAGGAGAAAAAATATGGTTCTGAATCATTTAATAATATAAATGATAACTCAAATTTTGAACTATTTAGATTTTCTACTACCCACTCAAATCCAATAGCTTTATCAACGTTTGAAATTATATATGTTATTTTAATTTTACTCATAAAATTTTCAAAAATTAAAAAAGCAGATCAAATATGGATTCATATTTTAAACCCCCCAAATTTTAGATAAAAATGAATAATAGCTATCAATGCTATGGTATTTGTCTATCCAAATATTATTTTCTAAAGCTCTTTTCGATTTATCATTTTTTTTCAATAGTGCATCGATTTTTGAATGAAGTGTATCTTCAAGAGTTTGTACGTTTACATTTATGATTGGGGTTTCAGGGAATAAATATTTGGTGAGTTTTTCATCTATGTAGCATAATACCTCGCATCCAAAAGACAATGCTTCAATAGATTTTAATCCATACCACCCTATTAATAGTTGATCAATTACAATATCAGAAGATTTCATAGCCTCGATTAAATCTCCTCTATTCATACCATAATTATAGTCCTGCGCTTTAGGCAGTGTTAGCTCAATTGAATCCGGATACTTTTTAAGTATATTAGAAAGAGCCTCATAAATATATTTTGAACCCTTGGTCTTAGTACCAGAAGGGGAATGTAAAATTTTAATTTTTCTAACTTTAGAAAGAGCCTCCGTCTTAACTGATTGGTTTTGAACGTAATCATCTAATAAAACTGGAAAATAGGTTGCTTTAGGAATTATTTCTAATAAATCTGGAGTTGATACTAAAATATAATCGGCATATTTTTTTGAAAGATTAATTATTTTAAGCTGAAAATTTAAAGATATTGGCTCGACAAGGCTGCCTCCTTTTAAATAGCTTCTTATTTTTTTACCTTTCTCCTCAAGATAGATCGGAGAACGTATATCTGCCCCAACAAAATGCATAATAATTTCCTTTTTAAATATACGGTATAACCTCATCTCTAAACCCTGTAGTTTGCGAGGTAAAATAGTTTCTCCTGAAAAAAAATGAAACACGTCGTATCTAAATATAGACTTAATAAAAAACCACAAACAATATAAGTAAAAGATAGGCTTAGGAGTTGAATCTACTGAGCAAGTATATGTATATTTAGTTTTGTAAAAACTTGACGGAACTACATATTTTGAAAAAGATTCTGAGATTAACTGATTTTCAAACTGCCTCTCTATGAAAGATTTATAAACTGCAATTCGCCAGCCAATATCAGTAGCTCCAAACAAAATTTTTTTTCTTTTCATTACGGATTTTTGAAAGAGCAATTCAATGCTCTTTATAAATTGTTGTAAATTGTTTTACTGTCTGAAGCTTATTTGCTATTTCAGGTTTACAGATCAAAAAATTATAATAATCACTCTTTGTCAATTGGTTAACTTTTTTAATCCCTGACCTTTCATCAATAACATAATATTCGTAATTAATTTTAGAAATAAGTTTTTCTATACCTTTTGCTATTTTATCGTTCAGAATTTCAATAATAAAGGTTGGCTCATGCTTTTTTAGGTAACCTCCAAATCCTTCTAATGCCTCCACTTCATGTGTTTCAACATCCACCTTCAGAAGATCTATTTTAGACAAACCTTCAGAATTTATAAAAGTATCTAATCTAATTGTTTTAATTGCCGTTGGAATGGAGTTTTCTTTGTTATAGCTTGTATCTTTATTTACTGTAACTGATAGTGTATGTTCAGTCTCTTTATCGTATATAATTGCCTTGCCATCAAAATTAGAAATTGCCTTCTTGAAACACTTCACATCGTAATGATTGAGTTTATTATTAGCAATAAGTTTGCTGTAAACCCTATCTACAGGTTCAAATGCAAATATTTTCGCACCTGGATTTATTGTTTTAGCCAATAAAGCATATACTCCAGTATTAGCCCCAACATCAAAAATAGTATTGGAGTTTTCACAAAGCTCAGCCCAAATTGATAATGACACTTTTTCCCAGCCGTTAAATATTCCATTCCAAAATATTTCATTTTCAATTTGGAAACCATAATGTCTAATTTTAAAACTTTCTATATCACTTACTTTTACTTCAATATTATCAACGAAATGCAAATGTTTATATATTTTATGACTAGGTATCCCAAATAATTTAATGAATGAATAAAACTGTTTTTTAAAAGGCAACAGCTTATATATTGTTTTTAGTAAATTCTTCATTTTATTTCATATGTAAAAATTAAATACAATTTGCTACGCGACAACTATTTTATATGTCAAAAAGCAATACTTTAAAAAGTTTTTTTCTTTAATCATATAAATTAGCTACTTGGACATAATCCCAGTGCTTATCAGGAATTACCTTGTCTCGATCAATTATCCCTTTCTTTTCTAAAACGTCCAAACTTTTCATTAATAAATCTTTATTAACAGCTCTATAATTAGGTGGTTCAAAACCTACTTTTTCTTTTCTCCAACAGACTTCTTTTGGTAAAATTGTACTCATAGAATCACGTAGTACAGATTTCGTCCAGCAGTCTCTTATTTTGAAATCATCTGGTAAAGAAAATACAAATTCAACCAATTCGTGAAAAAGAAAAGGAAGTCTAACTTCTCTGCTGTGTGCCATTGAGTTTCTATCTGCATATCTTAAAAGGGTGCTTAAACCCGTATTGAACGTAGATCTGTATAACCCGTCCTCTAAGTCTTTTGGAGTAGATGATAAATACTTGTATGATCTATGCATATTTAAAAATTGCGGTGTAAATTGTTTAAGGTATTCTGGCTTAAATAACGCATTGCGAAATTTTCGGATTTTATTCCTTAATTCTGGATATAGATAATGGATAAAATCAAATCGTTCAAATTTAAACGGAACTCCGTAGAATTCTTTATGTTTCTCGATTTTAAAATTAAATTCTTTTCTGTTAGTCCTATACAGGTTTCTATAATAATACTTGAAAAATGGAGTGTAACCAGCTAGATATTCATCTGCACCTTGCCCGTCAAGCATTACTGTTACATGATTTTCCCTTGCAAGTTTCATAACGTGATATTGTGCCATTACACTTGAGCTCCCGACTGGCTCCTCCTGATGATATGAAACTGTATCCGAAACCTCTGAAAGCATGGGCTCTTCAATAAACACGGAATAAGCTTCAGCCTTAGTTTTTTTAGTAACAAGGTCAATAAATTCACCTTCATCTTTTTTGAAGCCATTAAATCTTGCCGAAAACGTTTTTTGCTGATGGGTATCTAGTTTTAGTTTCTGAATTGTACTTACAATACTTGAGGAATCTAAACCGCCAGAAAGACTTGACCCAACTGGGACATCAGAGCGTAAACGCCGATTAACTGAAAGTTCAAATAATCGTTTGAACTCAATAATCGCTTCGTTATAAGTTATTTTAGTATTTTTTTTGGTTGGGTCAATGTCCCAATAACGAACTTGGGAAGAAGCAATACCATTTTTTACCGTTAAAAAATGTGATGGCTTTAGCTGTTTAATCCCATCAAAAAATGTATTCTCAGATTTTTCTTTATCATTCATCTGGTTGTAGGCTAATAGCTGAAAAATCTTTTCTTGGCTTGGATTTTTTTTAATTCCAACAGCCCAAAGCGCTTTCATTTCTGATGCAAAGTGAAAAGTAGATTCATCTTGTGAAAAAAAGAACGGCTTCTCACCAAACCTATCTCGAGCACAAAACAAAACATCTTTTTGTTTGTCCCAAATTGAAAAAGCAAACATGCCATCTAAATGGGTTAAACAGCCTTCTTTATATTTGTGGTATAACGCAACTAGAACTTCCGTATCAGATTTAGTATGGAATATAAACCCATCATTTAAGAGGCTTTGCTTTAGTTCAATATAGTTGTAAATTTCTCCGTTAAATACGATTACGTATCGGTCAAGATAGTGCAATGGTTGGTTTGCAGTTTCAGTTAAATCTATAATTGAAAGCCTGCGATGACCTAACCCAATTTTTTTACACTCTGACAACCATTGCCCTTCTCCATCAGGGCCGCGATGTGAAATAGCGTCAGTCATTAACTGAATGTCTTTCTTGTCGATGTTTACGTTGTCATTATAAATAATACCGGCAATTCCACACATTATTAAACTTTTATTTCCTTAATTAATTTAGCAGGAACACCCCCTATCACCCTGTTTTTAGTAAACGACTTTGTAACAACTGCGTTTGCTCCAACTGTTGTATTCTCTTCTAATTTAACACCAGGTAATATTGTTACTGAATTACCTATCCAACAATTATTAGCTATTGAGACTTCTTTCGAAATATATATTTTTCGATTAATTAAGTCGTGATTAATTGTTTGAATACAAATATTGCATGCAAAAATAACGTTTTCTCCTAATGTCAATTTTCCATTAGAAGAGGCCGCAATATAAGCTCCACTAGACACAGCAAAAGAAAGTCTTGAGGATGGGTGAATCTTCATGTGCTTATAGCCTGATATTTTACTTGTATAATTGACAGAAAAAGGGACGTCAGAATTAACTCTAAACACTCTTTGAACAATCCAATTTAAAAGTAAAAGCCCTAATGGAACATCTTTATAATATTCTCTATTTATTAATTTAAAAAACAATTTACCTAATCCCATATTTCTCTAGTACCGTTTTAACTTTACTGGGTAGAACCTTCCAAACAAGTTCTTTGTCCATAAAATTTGTTCTTAGCAAAAGGAGAAGTATAGTTACACTGTACAAAATAAAAAAAGTGACTAATTTAAAAATGCCTTCTAGAGAACACAACAACAATATAAAGTGCATACAGTACGCTATAATAAAACTTACTGAGCAAAATAAAATTAAATCCTTAGGGTTAATGATATCTATTAACTTTCCGTTAACAATTTTTAATGATGCTTGTAACTGCAAAAAGGCTACAACACCAATACTAAATACAGTACTAATTGCGGCCCCTGATATCCCTAAATGCTTTATTAAAAAATAATTTAATACCAAATTAACAAATAGTGCAATTAAATAATAAAACAAAATTTTCTTGGTTTTGTTTGCTGCAATTAAAATATCTGAATAATCATTAACCCTAATTAATAAAGTAAAATTAAATATAAAAAAAATAATTACACTTGCTTCGTATTTTTGACCTAGATACAAGATAATAAGTTCTTTTGAATTAAAGCAAAGAAAAATAAATATTGGGTAGATAATAAATATTGAGTTCATGATTACCTTTTTCTTTAAAACTAGTATTTCTTTAAACACTTTTTGACTAAACATCATCGTAACTTCTGGCAAAATAATTGCAGCCACAGCCCCATACAGGGTTGAAATAAAGGGCACTTCAATTGCTCCATTCCTGTAAATTGCATAGGTCTCAACTCCGCACATTTTACTAATCATTATTCCATCAGTATACAGAACTAATGTTCCTGCTAGCGCTGTTAAACCAAGAGGAAAGCCTTTTTTAATTTGTTCAAAAATCAATTTAAAATTGAAAACTAAAATCAGACTGTCTTTTAATATTATTATATTAATAATAAATAAGATAAATTGACTAATTACAATACCTAATAATGCATAATAAACAGACTGAAATAACTGAATTGAAATTACAACTAAGCCTATTTTAAATAAATTGGTTATTAGAATTAACCACATACTTGTTTTTACTTTATTTGAAAAAATCAAAAATGAATTAAAACTTTGATTAGGGATTATAAAAACAAGACTAAAAGAATAGACATAAATTAAATATTCTAGTACAGGATTCCCCAACCATTTTGAGAGAAAAGGCGAAATAATCACTAATGATATAACTCCTAAAATTCCTAAAAAAACACCTGCTAAAACATTGTTTGAAAGAGTCTCCTTTTTTTTATCACTATTTAGATAAACAAAAATTATTTGAGATAATCCGGCAGATAGAATTGCAGAAAATAAAGTTACAACTAATATAGTTTGCCCATAATTGCCATAAGAACTGTAATCCAAAGCTCTAGCCATGTATGGTAAAAACAAGAAATTAACTAGGATATTTATTCCTTGGCCTAACGATAGAGTTGCTATTTTTTTTACTATTGACAATAAAAAATTTTTAATATCTACAAATTAGTGCAAGTAATGAAAAAAATATCATCACCTACAAAAAACTTTGGATTAATAGCACTAGTTATATTTACAATATTTATATATGTTTAAGGATAATACTTTTAAATCTCTTAAAGCAATAATACAATTAAGATTAATTTGTTTAATAATCTCAATCAAGTCTTGTCTTCTAGTAATAGAAATTCTAGTGTAGACATTTGGAGAGGAGTTGCCATTATTTCAGTGGTATTATTTCATTTCAATGAAACATTACCATATGGCTCTTTAGGTGTGGATTTATTCTTTGTAATATCGGGTTTACTTGTGGGCGGACTTCTAACTAAACCATTTTTAAATGGAGACAAAATAGTGATTTTTAATTTTTTTTAAGAAGAGGATTTAAAATATGGCCTTCATACTATACATTTCTTATAGTAGGAACTATCATTGCAATGCTCACATACAATTCACATAATCAGAATCAAATTATTCCATTTACAGATTTTACAAGATATCTTTTATTTTATCAAAATTATACTGGGTTACCTTTTCACTGGAGTTTTGACCATGTATGGTCACTTTGTGTAGAAGAGCATTTTTACATAATGCTGCCTTTAATTTTTATCAGTCTAAGATTAATAAAAGCAAACTGGAAAATTCTTTTAGTATCATTAATCATAATAATTGTATCTGGATTCGTCGCCATAATATTAATGCTTTATTTTACCAATGGTAAAGATACCTATGCTGCTACTCATAATAGAATTGATGCATTAGCTTGGGGAGTACTTTTGAACTTGATATTTATATAGAATCCATATTTTATCACAAAGAAGTTTTACACTCTATTGTTCCTGTTTTTTTCTTTTTAATGATTTCAGGCACATATTACCATGATTTTTCAAAATTAAAATCATTAAGGGTTATAGGTTATTATAGCTATAATTGGTATTTATGGCACCCTGTTTTTTCTGTCATAATAACCCAAAATATTGGTGCCGGATTTAATGGTTTACTAACATATCTCTTATTCAGTTTTATAGTTGGAGTATTTTTTACTATACTAATAGAAGAACCAGCCTTGAAAATGAGAAATAAATACTTAAATGCTAAGAAATAAAAAACTTTGATTTAATCTTAACCAACCTGCTTCAGATAAAAAAAGGTTACTGGAATATTAAGAATTATTTATTAGAATCAGTAAAACAAATTCTATTTTGAGCTATTATTAAAACACTAATTGTTTACGAAATAATTTTAACTTATTTATGATTATCAGAAAGTATTTTTTGTTTGTAAGTATAATTTAATCCTAAAATTTTATAATAACATGTCCAATCTCCATATTTAGTAAATTCGGATTCCAAAAATATTTTTTTGACTGCTGCAGCTTGGTTTACTTTTTTCCCAATTATCATTTTATCATGGTCATCTATTTTTAAATTAAAATTTTTGTTGGTTATATTTATTAATTCAATAGGTAAATAGTGCCTGTTTATCACTTCTATAAAGTTTATAGAATCTCTTTTCAAGATAACTATCAAAGGCTCTTTTGGTGACAACATTTTTCTAATGAAATTTTGATTTTCTATAAAGTATTTTCTGGTGTAATTAAAATACCAATAGTCCTTGTATAATTTAGATAAGTTTTTTTCAAGTTCTGGAGATAAATATGTCATTAATGAATCCAAGTATTCAGGTTGAGAAATTCTTTTTAATTTCGAGATATACATTTTGGTGAATTTCAAGTCATCAAAAAACCTATTTTTCCGGTAAGTTGATTGATAGTTTTCACGATACTCTGTTCCCAATAATGTTACGATATAAAACCCTCTGCCTTTATCAAAACCAATTGGTTCTAATTTTTTTGTTTTACTATCGTAACAAAATTTTAAATTTTGCCAATTCCACGCATGAGAACCATCCATTAAATCACAAATTGCTAAATATGTACTTAGTTTTTCAATATTAAACGCTTCACTTGTAGTTATTTCCCCAGCTCTATGTGCTTCAATAATTTTTTTGCTATCGAGGAAAATTTTATTATTGGAAGAATCGAGATTGCCATATGTATCAACTAAAGCGCTCAGCCAGGTTTCCGCCATAGCTGAAGAATGTTTAGGGACAGCATTGAAATTCCAAAAATAATCTTCATTAAAACGGGTAATAACTGAGTTTTCTTTATGATTGTTGTCAAGTAAATGTTCATCAAAATGTTCTTCAAGTGCGTATATCCCTTTGTTTTCTCCATTTATTACAACTTTTATAAATTCATACCTTAATGAAATAATATTTTCTCGTCTTAAAGCTTGATGAAAAATCCATTCGTATATATAATTTCTAGTTTTAGGGTTTTGAATAGAAAATTTTTTCATTCCAAAAATTCTTTTTCCCCCTTTTAATTTTATTCTAAAGGACCATTTATCTCCACTAAGATGATCTATATCATCTCCTTTCAATCTCAATTTCCCCATTAAAGTGTCGTCAATGTATTTAATTTTACATTTTACCCATGATGAATCATGAGTAACAAGTAAACCATTGTTAAGTGCTATTTTTCTGTTCTCAAATAATTTACTCTTTTGTTCATCATTAAAAATTAACTCTAAGGTTTGTGGATTTGATTTTAATCCATTAAAGTAATTGGGGATTACATTAATATTTTCAAGAAATATGGGTTTAACGAATTCGGACACAAATCCAATTTTGTTTAAATATGCTCCAAGAAATACCATGAATAATGTAAATCCTAAAAACACAAATGATTTAAAAATCTTAATCAGCTTAATTTCCATTTTTATTACTTTTTATTAAAGGAACTATTCCCCACAAACTGAGTTGACACAGCTATTGTCATTCAAATTTATCTAAATAATATTAAATAAAGTTTAAACCCCATCCCACAAACTCTTTATTTTAATAGAATTTATTACTTTCTATTTAGATTATCTAAATTAAAATATTAATTTATAGAGATCTTGGACTACTTTCGTAAAAGTCTCCAGCTTTAAATGTGAAGTTATTTAGACCCAGAGCTGTATGTAAAACAATAATTGCTATTGATGCAAAATCAATGGCCTCCAAATAGTGTAGGGCTAGCTAAAGCTCCAGTTTTATTAAAAAGTTAAAAATTACATTGACCTACTCTTTGTTCGAACCAAATATACCATAGTAAAAAAGAAAGGCATTAAGGGTATTTTATACCTTACCAATGCCCCAAAGTTGGTTCCAGCTATGCCAACACCAAAGGCAAATAACAAAGAAAAGACCAAACAATAATTCAGAAAAGGATCATTTAAGGCTATTCCAAAAAACTTAAAGGGACCTGTTCTAACTAAGCTATAAATTACAAAAATTAATAAAAAAGTATTCTCAACCGCAGAAACGACCATAGTTGGACTCCCAATTTCCCAAGGCAAGGGCCTAAAAAGAGCTGTAAAAATAGCTAATGGAGCAGAGCTCAATAAGCCGCTAATAGTTCCATCAATAAGGTCCAATTCATAATTATTTTTTCCATATGAATCTTCCCTAAGCAGATCGTCTTGTATGATTTGAGCTTTTTTAATAGCGGAATCAAAACTACTGTAAACCCCCATAGACGAAGAAAAAGAATTAAATATTACCCCTCCAGATACTATCCCCGCAACAATTATAAGGGGAAAAATCAATATCCTAATAAGCTTATTTTTAATATTTTGAAGATAGAAGCTATTTAGCCAAAGCAAACAACCAGGGATTAATGAAATTAAAATATATGATTTACAATTTAATATCATTATAGTATTGAGGACTAAAAAGACCACATTCCAAAACACTTTTTTTCTGGAAAAAAAAACAGCATAAAAATTGTAAGAGAACCAACATACCGCTCCAAGCATGTAAGAGTCTTTCATAATACCCCCACCCCAAAAAATTAAGGAGGGCATAAATAATACTATATATGCAAATGCTTTAGAATTTCCCGGATATAAATCATTAAGCAGTCTATAAAATTTCCAAATCCCTACATAAGAAAAAACAGCAGTTATAAAACTAGTAATCAAAAAACTCTTACAACATAAAAAATATAATGGTACAGTTAGCCTACAAATAATAAAAGTGTTTTTATCAACAAACCAACCAATTAAAGGAAATCCAGTTTTAGAGTTAAAAGACGAAAACGAATTATAGTAACTATCTGTGTTAAACAAAACTGCGAACCCTTTTTCAAAGCTTTCTAAAAATAAATTAGCAACAGCTTTAGAGCCAAGAAAATAGTAAAGCGTATCCCCTCCGCCATAATAAAATAAATAAATTGAAATAAAAGCAGAAACACCCAATAGTTTGAATAGAATCCCTTTAGTAAAGTATTTGTATTCGGGATGTTGTTTAATATTCTTTGATTTTATTAAATTGGCCAGGCCGAAAATAACAAATAAGTATAATGGAACTAATATAAGATCATTAAGAGAAATCACTTTACGCTTTGTTTTTCAAAGTTCTTTGTGTTGCTAAATTAATTTAATTAATTGAATATAATTACATTTAAAGAGATGAAAGAGAAAAAAGTAGTCTTTTTAAGTTACGATGGCATCACCGACCCACTTGGTCAGTCTCAAATATTACCCTACTTATTTGGCATCTCTTCAAATAAGAACTATAAAATTACTATTGTAAGCTTTGAAAAGACTAAAAATTACCATCAGAACAAAGTTTTTATTTTAAATAAACTTAAAAAAAATAATATTGACTGGGTTCAATTAAAATATACCAAATATCCTCCTATATTTTCTACGCTCTGGGACATCTATAAACTAAAAAGAACTCTAAACAAGCTAAAAAACAAAGGGCTTGATTTAATTCACTGTAGAAGCTATATTACGAATTTAGTTGCTCTAGAATTCAAAAAAACATACAAAACTCCATTTATTTTTGACATGAGAGGATTCTATGCAGATGAAAGAGTTGAAGGCAAAATATGGTCTTTAGATAACTTTATTTACAAAAAAATCTATAATTATTTTAAATCTAAAGAGAAAGAGTTCTTACAATTTTCAGATTATACAATCTCATTAACTGAAAACGGGAAAAAAGAAATTTTATCTTGGAATCTACCTAATCAAACCAAAATAAAAGTTATTCCTTGTTGTACAGACGAAAATCTTTTTCAGACTAAAAACATCCAAAACGTTAGAGCCGAGTTAGGTTATAATAAAGACGACTTTATAATTTCCTATGTTGGATCCATAGGAACATGGTATATGTTGGATGAAATGTTAGATTTCTTTAAATGTCTAAAAACGAAAAAACCAAACGCAAAATTTTTCTTTATTACCAAAGATGATTCACAGCTAATATTAGAAAAAGTAAAAAGTAAAAAAATTGATATTAGCAGCATTAAAATTAAACCTTCTTCTAGAGAAATGATACCTTCCTATATTGGGGCAAGTAATTTTTCAATTTTCTTCATCTTGCCAGTTTTTTCTAAAAAGGCATCTTCCCCAACCAAAATGGGAGAGATCATGAATCTTGGAATTCCAATTATTTGCAACTCTGGAGTGGGAGATGTAGATGAAATCATGGAAAAAAGCATGCCAGAACTATTAGTCAAAGAGTTTTCCAATAAAGAATACGAAAGAGTTATTGATTTAATCACTAATAATTACAAACCCAATCAAAAAACTATAATTGAAACTTCTCACAGCTATTATTCATTAGAAAAAGGCGTTGAAAAATACAAAGAAGTATATCAAGAAATATTAGGTGAATGATTTAATCGTGATGGTATTTTTCCCCTTTTAGTATAGTAAAAGCCCTGTAGAGCTGTTCTTTAAAAATCATTCTCACCATTTGATGAGAGAATGTCATTTTGGACAAACTTAACTTAGTGTTTGCACCCCTATATACACTTTCACTAAATCCAAAAGCACCACCTATTATAAATACTAATTCATTGGTACTTGATACCATTTTCTTATTTAAAAATTCTGCAAAATCAGTAGACGACAGCTCAAGACCTTTATCATCTAATAATATAACATAATCACTATTTTTTTTAGATGCTAAAATCAGATTCCCTTCTTTTTCTTTAAGTTCTTTTTTAGAAATTTTACCACCGTTTTTAATGTCGGGAATTATCAATTCTGAAAATTTACAGTAATGCTTTAGTCTTTTTTGATATTCATTTTCCCCGTCTAATAGAAATTTAGATTTAGTTTTGCCAATTACAATTAGTTTAATATTCATTTAATCAAATATATCGTATAATTTATTAATATTATTTTAGAGGATTAATTGCTTTAAATACCATGTATTTAACTAATTTTCAACATGAAAAAAATTCTTATTTGCGTAGGAACTAGGCCCAATTTTATAAAAGTCACAAGATTTTAAAATCTTGCTTCTAAATATAATTTAGAAATTAAACTTTTACATACCGGACAACATTTTGACCACCAAATGAGTAAAGTTTTTTTTAACGAACTAAAATTAGAGAAATCCGACATATACCTAGATGCAAAAGGAGAAAGCCAAATGGTAATGATGGCTGATATCATGGTGAAACTTGAAAAAGAATTATCTAATTATAATCCGGATGTAGTTTTGGTTCCAGGGGATGTTAACTCTTCTTTGGCTTGTGCATTGGTTGCTTCAAGAAATGGTATTAAAGTAGGTCATATAGAAAGTGGTTTAAGAAGTTTTGATCGCAAAATGCCTGAAGAAATTAACAGAATATTGATTGATGATCTTAGTGACTTTTTCTTTGTTACAGAGCAGAGTGGTATAGACCATTTAACAAAAGAAGGAAAAAAAAAATAAAATTCACATGGTTGGTAATACCATGATAGACTCATTAGTTAAATTTAATAATTCTATTCAAAAAAGCAATATTTTGAAGAAAATTAAATGTCCTGAAGCGTATGGGCTAATGACTTTTCACAGACCTTCTAATGTTGATAGAAAAGAAACTTTAAGTGAGCTTTTAAATACAATTGAAAAATGCTGTAATACCCTCACTATGGTGCTTCCCTTACATCCCAGAACTAAAAAATCTTTAGAAAAGCACAACCTTTGGGCTAAATTTTTGGATATTAATAATTTAATTTATACCGATTCTTTAGGTTATTTAGACTTCATGAAATTAGTTACCAATTCTAAAATTGTAATTACAGATTCTGGAGGTATCCAGGAAGAGACCACATTTCTTCAAGTACCTTGTATTACAGTAAGAGAAAATACCGAGCGCCCAATTACAATTGAAATGGGAAACAATGAATTGGTTCATCTAAATGCGAGTCTTATTTCTAAGCGAATGATAGAAAAATTAAACAATACAGAAAAAGGTAAAATTCCTCCACTCTGGGATGGACATGCTACAGAAAGAATATTAGAAATATTAAGCAAAAGCTAAAAAAATGAAAAACTTACATGCATTAGTAATCGGAGCTACAGGGGCAACAGGGAGAGAATTGGTTCAATTATTATTAAAAGACGACGATTTTAGCCAAGTCAGTATTTTTGTTAGAACTGCTCCAAATATTAAACATAAAAAATTAAAAACTCATGTAATTGATTTTAAAGAACTGGAAAAAAACAAAGACATAATAAAAGGAGATGTATTGTTTTCTGCTTTAGGAACTACCAAAAAAGATGCTGGTGGAAAAGACCAGCAGTACGAAATTGACTACAGTTATCAATATGAATTTGCAAAAATAGCAGCTGAAAATGGAGTAGGGCAATTGTCTTTAGTATCCTCTGTTGGAGCTAATTCTAAATCTTCTTTTTTCTATCCAAAAATTAAAGGAGCGTTAGAAGAAGCGGTGAAAAAACTAGATTTTAAAAAAATAAATATATTTCAACCGCCCATGTTAATTAGACAGCCAGACTTAATGAGAGAAGGAGAAAAAAGTGGAATTAAAATTCTAAATAGACTTAATAAAATAGGAATTCTAAAATCTCAAAAACCCTTAGCTGTAGAGGCACTAGCAGAGAAAATGTTGAAAATAGCAAAAACTCCATCTAAAGAGAAAGCAACGACCTTTCTTCCAAAAAATTTATTTTAAACAACAAAATTTTGAGACTCAGACTTTCCATATTTTTAGTTTTTTTTAATCTATTGAATTTTCATTCTCAAGACACTACTTTTAAAAAAGGGGTATTTAAGAGCCATATTTTAGAACTTAATTTAACCCAAAATACGGCTAGTCTTTTTATCCCCTCGTTTAGAAATATTCATCCTGGAATTAACACAACACTAAGCAATCAGTGGAATAAAAACAAAAAACTACAATTAAGACAAGATTTTATTGCCGGATTTTTTTATCATAAAAGCTTTCAGAGTGTTGTTCAGCTCTATTCAGAATTTAATTTTAAAATAAAAATCTTGGAAAAATTCTTTTTAAGTCCATTAGTTATTGGCGGGGGATATTACCTATCTTTTGTAAACATGCAAAGTTTTTATTGGGACGGTAATCAATATATTTCAAGAGCTCTCACAATGAAAAGTAACTGGGTCATTTCTGTAGGCTCTAATTTAGAAATCCCTACCAACTTCAAATTATTTGAAAAACCGTTAAGTATAATAGCTAAATATAGACTTCAAGTCCAAGGAGTCATTGTGAGATATAATGTTCCAATTATTGCTTACTCGCCAATAATGATTGGAATTACCTTACCAATTAATAATTAATATGAATAAATTAATACATCTAATCTTAGTGGTTTTTTTATTAACGGACTGTACAAAGCACTTTATAGCTCCAACCGATATTTGTATGGACAACCCAGAATTTTTACAGAGTTCCATCTTTCATCCTAAAGGAGAAGCCTTTCAAGCAGTATTAGATCAATACATTTTGGATGGAATACCCGGAGCTACGCTATTAGTTGCAGATAGTAATGGTGTATGGGCTGGCGCAGCTGGATATGCAGATCTTCAAAATAATATCAAAATGCAGCCTTGCCATATTTTAAAACCAGGAAGTGTTACCAAAATGATTATAGGAAATGTGATGTGGCAATTGCAGGAAGAAGTCAGACTAAACATTAAAGATTTAATATCCAATTATGTTCCAAACATTGCTGAAAATATTACCAATGGGGAGCAAATTACTATAGAAATGCTTCTAAATCACACCTCCGGAATTTATACTATTGCAAGAGACTTAAATTACAACTTAGCAGTAGTGAATGATTTTACAAGGGGATGGAATGCAGAAGATATTATTCAATACTTTTCTAATAAACCCGCAACCAATCTGCCAGGTGAAAAATACAACTATTCCAATACCAACACGTTAATTTCTGAACTTATTATTGAATCTATAACCAATGAGCCATTAGAAAATACTTTAGCTGAAAAAGTCTTTGATCCATTGGGGATGAATAATACCGTATATTACGATTACTCAGAAAAATTTCCATTAGGAAATTTAGCACAGGGCTATGTAGACTTTCATAATGACGGTGGAAACATTCAAAATATTTCTGATCTAAACCCAGGTAGCGGAAATGGGTATACCGGACTATACTCTAATGCTGAGGATATGTATTTATTTACAAAAGCTTTATTTATTGATAATACTTTAATTTCTGAAAATAGTTTAATTGAAATACTAGATAGTTTTTTCTACTCCGAAAGTGACAACTCAGCATCCAGCTCAGGAGCAATTCATAGAGAAGATATTGAGTTTTTTGGGGATAGTATTACAGCCTATGGTCACGGAGGAGGTGACATTGGTTATACTGCAAATGTTACTTTTATTGAAAACACGAACACGATAATTCTAATTAACTATAATTATGGAACACAATTTTGGACACCTATGGGAGAAAAAATACAGGAAATGAAACGAGCTATTTATAACACAGTTATAAAGCCTTAATTTTTCAAAGATTTATAAAGAGCCCACTGATTTTTTGCTCTTACTAGATTTTGATCTTTATAACTAGTTTTATAATAGCTATCCCCATTTAAATAATCGGTTAAAAATCTAACACTTTGCATAAACGTTATAGCCATCCCTCCAAAAAACAGATATTCTATTTCTTCTTTTTCTAAGTTTGTTTTTTTTGTAACCTCTTGTATTATGGTATTGATAATTTCCATATTGCAAACCACCTTATCAATTCCCTTAGATTCCTCCCCTACAGGATTGCTATAAGTTCTAATCATATCACCAATATCGGAAAGAACACAACCAGGCATAATAGTATCCAAATCGATTAATGCGAGTACTTCATCCGTTTTTTTATCAAACAAAAAGTTATTGATTTTGGTGTCGTAGTGAACTACTCTAATGGGGAGGGAATTACAGACTTCGTCCCATTTTTTTAAAATGGGCAACTCTTTTTCAACTTCACTTATTAAAGCTTTAACTGTTAATAATCTTTCCTTTTCGCCATTTAAAAGAGCCTCTTCAAATTTTTTAATTATCCAATTGCCATTGTGAAAATTTGGGAGTGTAATAGAAAGATTTTCAGTATTAAAATCAGACAAATGATGGTAAAATTCACCAAGACAACTAGCAGCACTTTTTACATGATCTAAAGAGGGAACTTGATTATAAGATATACTATTCTTCACATAAGGCATAAGTCTCCATACTTCATTTTTTACTTTTAAGTATTTACTTTTAATAGGAAGCGGAAAAGAGTAACGATAATTTTTCTTTTTAAGCCAATTACCAACAGTTATAATATTTTCTAATCCCTTTTCATAATTCGGAAAAATATTGGTATTGATAGCTTGAAGGATGTACGAGTTAGATTTAGAATTAAGAACAAACGTTGAGTTTATTAACCCAGGCTCAACTCTTTTAAAAGAAACAATAGATTCTTTTAAGCCAAAGCCTAATAAAATACTTTGAGCTAGTTCTAGCTCCACAAGTTCTTGGGATATACTCCGTTTTCAATATGCTTATTCAAAGTGTCGATTGCCATTTGCTTGTCTTCTTTGTAGGTTACCCCAAACCAATTATCGTTAGTTGGAATAACTGCAAAAGCTATTTCGCCAGCCTTAATTTTATCGGAAACAATGTTAGGAATATAATATTCTGCAGTAGGGCTATTGCTATTTTCTTTCATGAAATTATGAAGACCCGCCTCAATATCTTTAAAAATAGAAGGATGAAAGCCCCAATAGTTCATAGAAACATAAGATTTTGGATCAACCTCTCCGCTAGGTTCGTTAGAACCAATATTATATTCTACTTTTTCGCCTTGCCTAGCTAATTTCTCTCTTTCATTAACCTCAACAAGATTATTCTTTGAATCTACCTCACACACTCCTCGATTTACAGTACCATTTTCCGAAAGCGTATTTTCTAGAATATATCCAAGCATTGACATATTAGAAGGACTGCATTCACGAGCTAAAAAGTCAGACATAATTTTAAAAGAATTGGCTCCATAATAGTCATCTGCATTAATTACTGCAAAAGGCTCCTTAATTACATCTTTGGCCACCAAAACCGCATGAGAAGTGCCCCAAGGCTTGGTTCTTTCTACTAAGCTTAGTCCTTCCACCTTAAAATTAACTGGCTGATAAACATACTTAATTTCAATTCTATCATTAAAAGCATCAAAAATTTCTCTGAAGGCAGCGTCAAATTCTTCTCTTATGACAAATACAATTTTTCCAAATCCTGCTTTAATTGCATCGTAAATAGAATATTCTATTATTGGCTCGTTATTTGGTCCAATTCCATCAATCTGCTTAAGACCACCATAACGGCTGCCCATACCAGCAGCTAAAATTAAGAGTGTTGGCTTCATATAATTATATTAAGCCCTTAAATTATAATAAATATTCGGTGTTGATAAAGTTTGAGTGGTTAGAATTTAAAAGATCTTGAAGAATTTTATTATTATATTCATTATCCTTGGATGCGACAAAGGTTCTAATGGAGAAAGATCTAAGCGCATCAAACACACTTAAAGTACCAACGGCAGAGTTTTTTCTTCCTGTAAATGGATAAACATCTGGACCTCTTTGGCAAGAGCTATTTAAATTTACTCTACAAACCAAATTTGCTAAGGTATCTATTAAAGTACCTAACTGTTTAACGTCTTGGCCAAATAAACTTACTTGCTGGCCATAATCGGAGCTGGCCATAGCATTTAAAGGTTGGTTAATATCTTTAAAAGAAACTATTGGTATAACAGGACCAAATTGCTCTTCGTGGAATAAATCCATGTCCTCGTTTACTGGATACAATATTGCTGGGTAACAGTAGTTAGGAGACATTTCACCACCTTTTTTATTCATTACTTTTGCTCCTTTTGAAGTAGCATCTTGTATTAACCCTTTTATATACTCTGGTTTTTGAACTTCAGGCAATGGAGTTAGAAAAGAACCTTCTTCCCATGGCAACCCAAATTTTAGCTCGTCCACCGCTTTGGAGAACTTGGCGATAAATTCATCTACTACATCTTCATGGACAAACAACAACTTTAAAGCTGTACATCTTTGTCCATTGTAAGACAATGTTCCAGAAACACACTCTTTGACAGTAAGGGCAATGTCCGCATCTTTAAGAACAATTCCTGGGTTTTTTGCTTCTAGCCCAAGGATTAATCTAAGCCTATTTTTGTTAGGATGTAAATCTTGTAATGCCACTGCTGAGGAACTATGTCCAATTAATGCAAGAACATCAATTTTTCCAGTCTTCATTATAGGAGAAGCAATTTTTCTTCCTCTTCCAAATAAAATATTTACTACACCAGGTGGAAAAGCTTCTTTAAAAGCTTCAAGTAATGGAGTTATTAATAATACCCCTAATTTTGCAGGCTTGAAAATGGCTGTATTCCCCATGATTAACGCTGGTATCAATAGAGAAAATGTTTCGTTAAGAGGATAGTTATATGGCCCTAGGCAGAGGATAACCCCTAACGGGCCTCTTCTTATATGGGCTCTAATATTACCTTCGGTATCAAATTTTGCACTTTTTCGGTCTAGCTTTTTGTAAGCCTCAATAGTGTCGTAGATATACTCTACAGTTCTATCAAATTCTTTTGCTGCATCTGTTGTGTTTTTGCCAATCTCCCACATTAATAGCTCTACAATTTCTTCTCTTTTAGTAGCCATTATTTTCACAAATGTTTCCATACAAGAGATTCTCTCTTTGACTTTCATAGTTGGCCATTTCCCTTGTCCTCTAGAAAATGCATTTACCGCTGCGTCCAAGGCTTTTATAGAAACATCTTCATCTAAGTCTGGAACATTTCCAATTAGAGTTGGACCTAAATTCCCATGGTTGTCTTTGGTTAAGTAAATATTTGAAAAGACGTCTGCTGAGGGGCCCGTCCAATCGGTTATTTTACCATCAATTAGATACTGACTACATTGAACATTTGGCACTTTAACTTTGTCTAATAAATTCATAAGTATATTATTTTGTTTAACAAATTAACGAAATTTTTAAACAAAAACCATATTTATTTAGTTGTTTCAATCTTATTTGCTAATTTTTATTGGTTATTTTTATTTTTATTTCAAAATTGTCCATTATGAAGAGCTTACCATTTTTTATATTTTTAATTGTTTCTTTTTTACAATTCAATGGCCAAAATCCAGGGGATACCACCATTGTAGAAACCTTAGATTTTAACGATATTACCAAGCGGAAAGGGTGGTATATTTTTCCTTCTGACACCAACGAATACCACAAGGTTTTGATGTATTATACATTAAAATGCGATGCTGCCACTACACAAGATAATTATGCATGTGGAGAATGGGATTACACTACCTACACTAGACTTTACAATCACCAAAATGTAAATAGCCCCTATTATTATTACAGAAATTCCAATCCAGAAACCATACAATACAACGACCAGCCAAAGTACGATGTCCAACAAAATTTCTCCTATAATCTTTCTATAGATTCCACCATCTCCCAAAACAGTTTTACCATTGGCACTGGCTCAGAGAACACTACAGAGCTTCTTAATACCACTCAAAAATCTGGTAAAACTCAATACTTAATTCTTGCCTCCGATCTTCAAAACCAAGGTCTATTTGCTGGAGATATTTCAAGATTATCCATTGATTTTCTGAATCAAGGGGAGAGCTTAAAAAATCTTACTATTAGAATAAAGCAAACAACACTATCAGAACTTACCAATTCTACTTTTGAAGTAGATAATCTTTCAACTGTCTACAATAATTCGATTTACCAGCAACCAATAGGAACTACTACTTATAATTTTCTACAACCTTTTGCCTGGAATGGTACAAGTAATATTGTTGTAGACTTTATTTTCTCATCGAATTCTACCAACACCAATTATACAACTGCATCGGATAGTACAGGGTTAAATATAGGTCTTGTACAAGGTCACAATGGTCATCTAGATTTTAAAGACGATGACATTGTAGACATCCCCTCTTCTGTATTTGCAAATGTAGATAGCGCAGTTACCATTTCTTTTTGGTGTTATGGGGATGAAAATTTAATGCCTTTTAATTCCTATATTTTTGAAGGAAGAGATGCTAATGGATACCGAGTAATAAATTGTCATTTGCCATGGAGCAACAGTAGAGTTTATTGGGATGCTGGAAATAATGGTACAGGATCTTACGATAGAATACACGAATTGGCCAATATTAATGATTTTTCCGGAAAATGGAACCATTGGGCGTTTACCAAGGATATAAATAATGGAGAAATGAAAGCTTTTTTAAATGGAGAGCTTTTTATGAGTGGAACTTCTAAAACTAGATCTATGGCAAGCATAGTAAAGTTCAGAATAGGTGGAAATGCAGCAGCAAATTTTAATGGGGTTTACGATGGTAAAATAGATGAATTTAGAGTTTGGAACAAGGCATTGGACAATATTACTATTAAGTCATGGATGAATAAAACTATAGATAGTAGCCATCCTTTTTATTCCAATCTTCAGGCAGCTTATAATTTTGACGAAGAATCTGGATTTGTGGCTAATGATTACAGTGGAAATGCTAGAAATGGCACATTATTGGGGCTTCCAAAATGGGAACATGCAGATTTATCTTTGAGAGGATTTAACCTTTCTACTACTTCCAATCGACCAAAATTCACTTTCTATAAAGGAACTTACAATAGTCATTTAGATTCTGTACTTTTTTTGGACACCAATTATTATTCACCAGTTAGTATTATTGAAACACGTCCCTATGTGGATATGAATGTCACAGGAATTTCTAAAACTTTAGTGGATACAATTTATGGCTATGAAAGTGGTTGGGGTTATACTTATAATTCTAGTGGAAATAAAATAGACTCTTTAGATTTTGGAATAGACCACCAGCTAAACAACCAATACAAGCAAGATATTCATCAAATCCAAAACTATGTAACTCCTTATGGAATAGGATTAAGTTTAGGACAATTTGGATTTAGATGGGTTTACGATGTTACAGATTATTTGCCATTATTTAAAGACACTTTAGAAATTTCTGCAGGCAACCAGCAAGAACTAATCGATCTTAAATTTTTATTTATTCATGGTACACCACCAAGAGATGTATTAGATTTTAAAACCATTTGGAGAGGAGATTATGGACATGCTAATATTGCCAACGATGTTTCTATGCCCGCAGTAGATGTTCCTTTGCTTTCTACAGCAAGTAATTTTAAAGCAAAAACAAGAACCACTGGTCATTGGTTTGGAGGATTTCAAAATTGTGCAGAATTTTGCCCTAAATACCACCATTTAAAAGTAAACGGCACCAAACAATTCGAGTGGCTAAACTGGAAAGAATGTTCTGACAATCCAGTAATGGCTCAAGGAGGAACATGGCTTTACGATAGGGCAGGGTGGTGTCCAGGAACTTTTGGAACCACTTACGATCATGAAATTACACCATTTATTTCTTCGGGAGATACTTCGGTGAATATTGATTATGGGATGGAAGTTACTAGCGGAGGAATGGAAGGAAATTATAGAACAACCGTACAGCTGGTTTCTTATGGAGACTATAATTTTCAAAACGATGCCGGGATAACTGACGTGTTAGCTCCTAACGACTGGGAATTCCACACTAGAATTAATCCTATATGTGACCAACCTCGAATTTTATTAAAAAATACTGGGGAGCAAGACTTACTCTCAGCCCAAATTGATTATTGGATTTGTGGTGGGCCACACGAAACTTTGTCTTGGAGTGGACAACTAGAATTTGACCAAGAAATAGAAATCGAATTACCAATTTCTAGTCAATCATTTTGGGACTACGCACAGTTTTGTAAGGATTTTCATGTTGAAATTATGCAAGTAAATGGTACTGCAGACGAATGCCTAGAAAACAACCATTACCATACTACTTTTGA
>Ga0209223_10001038_pt1 | contig 31146 bp, 26 predicted proteins | sample COG_06_FD_184750 | JGI IMG/M metagenome (GOLD analysis project Ga0209223, IMG submission 184750) | Pelagic Microbial community sample from North Sea - COGITO 998_met_06 (SPAdes) (version 2) | ecosystem: Environmental > Aquatic > Marine > Neritic zone/Coastal water | place: Helgoland, sampling...
CCTGAGGAATCCGAGCCAGATGAACCTGAGGTATCTGAACCTATTAAATTAAATGAACCAGATATTCAGATGCCGACTTTTGATAATATGGAGAAATTTGGCTATCAGATGTTATTAAAACCTCTCGAAGCGCTAATAATGGTATATCCGCATAAAGATATCGGTACTGAAAATAAAAATATTTCAGGTATCGTAGGAAAGGAAGGGTTAAATAGGGTTATGACGCATACTCTATCCAATAAACTTCGGTATAAATTCAACTATAAGAAGGAAACTCTTAAAGATTACGGAAGGATTTTTTCAAGGAGCGAAATTGGAAAATATAGTGGGAAAATTAGCAGCATATGTGAAAGTATTATGAAATCTACTGGTGTCGTATTAATATATTCTCAATACATTGACGGAGGAATAATCCCTATGGCTCTTGCCCTTGAAGAGCTAGGATTAACTCGTGCTAGCGGAATGAAATCGCTCTTTGAGACACCACCTACCGAGAAGATCGACGCGACCACAATGAAACCGAATGACGAGGCGAGCGGTGACGTATTTAACCCAGCGAAATATGTGATGATTACCGGCGACAAGACGATATCGCCCGATAATGTCGCCGACCTAAAGGCGGCTACTAACTTAGACAACGTTAATGGCGAAAAAGTAAAGGTTATTCTCATATCGCTTGCTGGTGCGGAAGGGCTGGATTTCAAATTCATTCGTCAGGTTCACGTAGTAGAGCCATGGTATAATATGAACCGAATTGAGCAAATTATTGGTCGTGCGGTGCGAACGTGCAGTCATAAGAATCTTGATTTCGCTGATAGAAATGTAGAAATCTATTTACACGGATCGTTGATGAAGGACCGTAGCGAAGAGGCGGCCGATTTGTATGTATACAGGGTGGCCGAAGTAAAAGCCATTATAATGGGCAGGGTTTCAAGAGTTATTAAATCAATTGCGGTTGATTGTCTGTTAAATTCCGAGCAACAGAATTTCTCACAAGAGAGTATGCGTGAAAATGGCAACGAAATAATAGTGAAGCAAAATCTCTCTAGTAAAGATAGTAGCATTGAATATAGTGTCGGCGATAAACCTCTTACTGCTATATGTGATTACATGGATAAATGTATGTATAAGTGTAAAACGAAAACAGAGGGATATAAATTGCTTGATAATAACACAAATATGGGGTCGTATCGTAAAGAGTTCATCAACGTAAATACCGACCGAATTATCAAACGTGTCAAGGTGTTAATGAAGAATCGGTTTTTCTATAAGAAAGCCGAATTGATATCCGAAATAAATGTAGTTAGAGATTATCCTCTTATACAGATATTTGCAGCATTAAATCAAATGGTGGAGGATAAAAGCGAATATATAACAGACAAGTATAATAGAATAGGTAATCTTATAAATATTGGAGATTTATATTTATTTCAACCGCTGGAAATTAAGAATAAAAAAGCATCTATTTATGAACGCTCTACGCCAATTGAGTATAAGAGACCGGTTATCAAAATAGATCTTAAAAATAGACAAGACGTATTCTTGAAAAAAACTGACGATGAAATAATGGACGAAGTTGCCGAGAATTACGATATGGTAATGAATAATCGCGACATTATATCGGGTGAAACAAACTGGTACGCTTTGGCTGGACCAGTGATATATGAGATAAAAAAATCAAATAAATTCACAGAGACCGATATAGACAATGCTATAATAGGTCATATTATTGATAAATTAGAGTCTGAAAATACACTTAAAATTCTCAACTTTATTCAAAGGAATAAAGATGTCGGATTAAACGACTTTTATACAAAAGTTAACAGATATTTAGAAAAGCTAACTATTAAAAACGACAAAATAACTGCGTTTTATTTGCATAATAAAGGAGAGCGAGAGTTGTATAAATTAAATAGCGGAGAATGGGTAAAAGGGGAAAACACAGACCAAGAGAAAATAAAAGATGAGATAACGGTTACTATTAACAAAGTAAAAAAAATTAATGACCATTTTGCATTTATGTCTTATGATGCTAGAAGTAAAACAAACGAATTCAAAATTAAAAACGAGAATGATAAAAAGTCAAAGGGATATCGCTGTCAACAGAAACCTAAGAAATACGTCGTTGCAATGTTCAAAGATGTAATGGGTGTGGAAGATTACAATTTGTTCAAAGGAAGCCTTGAAAAAAGCAATTATGGAATTAAAAAATTAGACAGCACTAGTTTTAACGGAATTCAAATATGTGTTCTATTAGAAATGTTTTTCAGAATATATAATGAACAAGCCAAGAATGATAAAGTATGGTTTCTTAACCCTCTTGAATATATTATTAAACAGAAAATGAGTAAACAGAAGAAATAAAATTGATTGTTATTTAAAAATATGTATGTCTATTATAATATGACGAATACAACCAGTGTCGTAGATACAAATATCACTGATAAACAAAATAATGAATTAGTAGACGATACTCTAGATGAAAATGATAATGCTGAGCCCACCGAAGAGGCCGTGCCCGCCGAAGAAGTCGTGCCTGCCGAAGAAGACGTGCCCACTGAAGAAGACGAGCCCGCCGAAGAGGCCGAATCCGCCGAAGAGGCCGAATCCGCCGAAGAGGCCGAATCCGCCGAAGAGCCTGTTATTGCTGACGTTAAAAAACAAAAGCGTAAGAAACAAACGGTAGACATCTTTCACAACACGATGATTACTAAGAAAATATCTGTTCCAATTCATAATGTGGGTAAGAATATAAGAGAGACGCTGGAAACAATCATTTCAAGCGAGATTGAGGGAAAATGTATTGCCGAGGGATATGTCAAGGAAAAATCAACGCGTATTATGACATATTCGTGCGGTGTGGTGACGAGCAGTAAGATTATGTTTGATATTGTGTTTGAGTGTATGATATGTCTTCCAGTAGAAGGGATGCATATTAATTGCGTTGCTAAAAATATTACTAAAGCCGGAATCAGAGCAGAGACAGAAGATACGCCTAGCCCCGTGGTTATATTTGTAGCACGCGATCATCACGCCTCGCTGGCTAAATTCGGAAAAGTGGTTCCTGAACGTAAAATTAAAGTAAGAGTTATTGGTCAACGATACGAATTGAACGATAAATATATCTCCATCATTGCAGAGCTCATCGACAGCAATATTGACGATAATAAAGTATTAAAGAAAAAAACAAAGAAACTCTTAATACGAAAGTAATAAACAAGATTATATTTTACGATTTTTAAATACTATATAAATACTAATTAAATATTAATATAGTGTAGATATTATGTCTTCAACAAAGATGCTACAAACATTAAAGGGACGCATCGAAAAAATGCCGATTTACCATCAGATTGAAATTTTGAGAATTTTCAATGATTCGGATATTTTATTGAACGAAAACAACAACGGAACATTTATCAATCTAACAGAACTAGATCATTCAATTATTGAAAAGTTGGACAAATATATATCTTATGTAAACGAACAAGAGAGTCAGCTAAACGAAGTTGAGAATGAAAAAACACGCATACAGAATGTTTTTTTTAAAGACCATAAAGATAATAAAGGAAACGTGACTATAACTAATACCTATGGCGTCTAGAAAGACAACTCGCGCCGATTTATTTAAAGACCTTGATAAATACATGTTGACTACTGAAAATGTAATTAGAATTTCAAATATCAAATCAACATTTACATTTGACAAGAAATTGTTAAATAAATCTACGACTATCACGAGTAAAAAAGAACCAATTAAGCGTTCTACTATTTTTTATCCAAAACAACATGATCTGCTATTCTGGTGCTTTTATATTATATACAAGGGAGACGAGTGGTATCAGCAAAACATTAATCACATATTTAGAACGGAGAAGGATATGAAAATACGCACTATTGAAATACTGGCGGAGAAAAAGGAACTAATGAAAACGAACAAGTTAAAGCGCATTGAAGTTGAAAACGAGCTTCTAAATGAAAAAAAAATAACGTTAAAAGGATTGAAAGCCCTCTGTCTTGCATACGACGTTTCTATTTGCTTAGTAAAAGGTCGCGTATTTTACGACTTTGATTTCAATGAAAACAACGAACGCGGTATTATCATACAGAATGATAAAATCGGCGTATACAATGATGATACTATCCCATATTACAATAAAATAGTTGGGTCGCATTACAAGATTACCAACGCAACAAAACCGATCAATGCTATTAGTGGATATACGCTGGGCGAATTACAGGATATATGTAAGCAACTCAATCTACCAATTATTAATAACATTGGTATTAAATTAAATAAGAAAGATTTGTATATGTCTATACAGAGTCAGCTATAATATTAATTTTAAAATTGATTTTAAAAGTATAAATATTATAGTAATATATATAATGTCCGCAAAAACTCAAACAAAATCAAAATTTGATGAGTTAATAAATCTCTATTTAGAAAATATCATAGGACGCACCACGAATGACGGTTCACTTGAATTTGAGGTGCGGTTCGGAACCAAAGGATCTAAAATCAGCTATATAGATTATACAAATGTAGTGAGGAATCTATTATCTTCAAATTTCAAATCTAGTGATCCAACCGATTTCTTGAGAATTAATTGCGAATACAATGACCCTAAAACTGGCGTGACTAAAATATCTAATATTCGCTCCGAGATTGGTGGTCTAGGCAATATTTCTAAATATTGTAGCACTGATTCCATCCTAGATACTACTGGTTCGGCATTCTGCACATTTGAACAAAAATCATTTATGCGTTCGGACGATGGTACCGCAATATACCCTTTGGATTTTGATGACTTTAATTTTCGCGCATCTCTTCAGATAGAAAGGAAGTTTCATCAAGGAGCGGGTATAGTGCGAAGCATTATAGAGAAGTGGAAGGAGAGTAAAAAGACATTTCGTCTCATTAATAGAACCACGCTAAAACACGATAAATATCCCGTGAAAGTAGATATAAGCATTGTCCGTTCTTCTAGAACGAATGGTAGAAATATGGTTCCTGAATATAGATTTACTAACTCGGGTGTTCTAGAATCAAACCAGATATATGAGATTGAGATTGAGATTGATAATACGAAGGTTGGACCTGGAACAGAATTTAACAGCGCAGAGGCGGTAGGCAACGCAATAAGAAAGGTAATAAAGCTTATCATGTCCGGGATTCAATCCACGAACTATCCTGTATCATATCCAGAACAAAACTCGGTTAAATCCGAATATATGGAATTGTTGGGGAACGAAAAGAAGTCCAATCATTATATTAAAAATCGCAATTTCGCAGGACCATCATCGTTTACACTCCAGCTAGAGAACATTGCTCCATATACCGAAGATACAAATGTTCCTAATATTAACAATAATTACACAGTGACTGACAAGGCGGATGGTGCGAGAAAACTTCTGTATATTGGCAAGAATCGTAAAATATATCTAATTGATGCAAATATGAACGTGCAATTCACTGGCTCTCTAACCGAGAGCAGTGATTTGACGGAAACACTCATTGACGGCGAACACATTCTACACAATAAGAGCGGAGAGTATATTAATTTATATGCCGCATTTGATATATATTATCTTAATCGCGATGATGTGAGAAGTCTTGCCTTTACACCACTTCTAACGCCAACCGAAAAAGACAGAGACAATTATAGACTCTTGTTACTAAATGACACAGTAAGAAATATTAAACCAGTGCCGATTAGCAAGTCCGATGCCACCTCTATTCGCATTGAGCCGAAAATATTCAGACTGGGAACAGATGAAACCACTATATTTAAACAGTGTGGCGACATCATAAATAATCCCGCGTTGTATGAATATGAGACGGACGGGTTGATTTTCACTCCTGCGGAATTTGCTGTTGGAGCTGATAATAAGAACGCAAATGCCGATAAACCATTTAAAAAATCATGGGGGCATTCGTTCAAGTGGAAACCCCCGCGTTACAACACGATTGACTTTCTAGTCTCTGTGAAAACTCTACCGTCTGGCGAAGATGCTGTTGGAAATTTATTTAAATCGGGCGTAAACTCAAACGCGAGCAGTCAGATAATCCAATTCAAGACGCTTATCCTTCGGGTTGGATTTGATGAAAAAATACATGGCTACATTAATCCGTGTAAAAATGTATTAGACGATGAAATTCCTGCATATACCGAATATAACAGCAATGATTACCGTCCTATGCAGTTCTTCCCCTCCTCGCCCAGCGACGATGATGCCGGAATCTGTAATATTATGTTGCAAGAAGGTAACAACGGAAAGAAGGTAATGCTAACCGAGGAGGGAGAAACTATTGAGGACAACATGATTGTTGAGTTTAGCTATGCGATGGACGGCGATAGACACTGGAAGTGGAAGCCGCTCCGAATCAGGTATGACAAGACAGAGGACCTCAGGAGCGGAGGCAACAATTTCGGCAACGACTACCGCGTAGCCAATAACAATTGGCACAGCATCCATTACCCAGTTACAGATGATATTATTACATCTGGACTGGACTCATATGTTGCCGAAGACGACGACGTCTACTACAAGGAGGTCAGCGGTGTGAGTCGCACAAAGGAACTGCGTAACTTTCACAACTTGTTCGTTAAAAATATGCTTATCACCAAAGTGTCTAAACCGGGTAATAATATGATTGATCTGGCCGTCGGTAAAGGCGGAGATATACCCAAATGGAAAACGGCAAAGTTGAATTTTGTGTTTGGTATTGATATCGCAGCTGATAATATTAGTAATCGCAAAGACGGTGTTTGTGCTAGATACTTGAACGAAAGAAAGAAGAGCAAGCGTATGGCTAAAGGGATTTTTGTAAACGGAAATTCATCGGTAAATATCCGTAACATGGAGGGGATATTTACAGACCAAGGGAAAAAAATAACAAATGCGGTATTTGGTAAAGGCGCAAAAGATGCGAAAGATATGGGAAAGGGACTATATAATGTATATGGATTGGGTAAGGATGGTTTCGACATAACATCCATACAATTCGCAATTCACTATATGTTTGAGTCGCAGACCACTCTTCATAATTTCCTTCGCAATGTTAGCGAAGTCACGAAAGTTGGTGGATATTTCATAGGAACCAGTTACGACGGCGCTTCTATATTTAGACTACTGACTGAGAAACAAAAGGGCGAGAGTGATGTTATTATGGTTGAAGGTGATAAAATATGGGAGGTTACTAAAGAGTATGAGCGAAGCGACTTTTCCGACAATAGTAGCTGTCTAGGATACGCTATTGACGTGTATCAGGAATCAATCAATAAGAAATTCCGCGAGTATCTTGTAAATTACAACTATCTCACCCGAATGCTTGAAAATTATGGCTTTACACTTGTAACTACAGACGAAGCAAAGAAAATGGGTGTTCCGTCGGGAACAGGAATGTTCAGTGAACTATTTAATAACATGAATACAGAAATAAAGCGGAACAAAAAACATAATTACGGAGTTGCACCTGATATGACGCCCGAACAAAAAAAGATTTCATTTCTCAATCGCTATTTCATTTATAAAAAAACACATAGCGTAAATGCGGAGACGGTTTCCAAGAATCTACTATCGCAAACGCTGGAGGACGAGATGGATATTGCGTCACAACCCCCGCTTATAAATGATTTGGAGGAAGAACAAGAAGAAAAGTCTAAAAGCGAGGACACACAGAAGGTAGCTGTAAATAAAGAACCTACTAAAAGTAAACCTAAAAAAATAACTCGTATTAAACTGAAGACAACCAAAACTAGTGTCAAAAAACCTAGTAAAGCGAATACGGAATCAAAAAATAAATAGGATATAAAAGGGATAAACAACATAAATGAATAAGTACATATTATCTATCGCAAATGAGTTATTTTTTATTGCCTAAAGTTTCATATAACACTAATCTGAGTAAGTATATTGATGTTAAAGTATTGAACAAAACAAACACCGAACCAGCTATTAACAAAACATTATCTACATATCTAACCACGATTAAGACCGAGATAGATAACCGTCAGGACGACTGGGATAGATTTAAAAAATACACAAACCCATATGAATATATTCATACGCAAATATCAAATTCAAAACCTGCAGTATGTAAGGTAAAGCCACTATCTCGGTCGTATTTTAAGATGATTGAAATGTGTGGTCTATTTGAACTCACCAAACAGTTGCCTGTTAATTGTAAGACGATGCATCTGGCCGAGGGACCAGGTGGATTTATTGAAGCGTTGTGTCATTTACGGCAAAACAAAAATGACAATTACATTGGAATATCGTTGATTGATAAGAATAATCATAACGTGCCTGGCTGGAAAAAAAGTAACGTGTTTTTAGAAAATAATACAAATGTATTTATTGAGACGGCGGCGGATCGCACAGGAAATCTAATGTCGTTAGATAATTTAAAATATTGCCAAAGCAAATATAAACAGAGCATTGATATGGTTACTGCTGATGGTGGTTTTGATTTTTCAATTGATTTCAATCATCAAGAAGCCGTAAGTTCTAAATTAATATTGTGTCAGATAATTTTTGCTATTGCTGTTCAAAAAAAACACGGAAACTTCTTGATTAAATTTTTTGATACGTTTACGAGGGCATCTATTGATATGTTGTATCTATTAACGATATTATATGATGAGGTTTATTTTGTAAAGCCAAATTCTAGCCGATATGCTAATTCAGAGAAATATGTTGTTTGTAAAAATTTTCGCATGGATAATTCAAGTGAATTAGTGAGACAGTTGTATCCGGTATTTAACAATTGTGCTATGGATGTGAATATATCAGAAATATTTACTATGAGACCGCCGTATTTATTCGTTAATAAAATAGAAGAGATAAACGCTATATATGGTCAGCAACAACTCGACAGTATTGCTACCACTCTAAATCTTATTGATAATAATAAATCAGACAAAATAGAGAATTTAAAAAAACATAATATTCAAAAATGCGTTAGTTGGTGTCAAAAGTATAATCTTCCACATAATAAGAATAATTCTGGAAATATATTTTTAAATAACAAGGAGTAAAATATGATAAAATATGATAAAATATGATAAAATATGATAAAATATGATAAAATATAATATAAAATTGATTATATTATATTTGTTAAACAGAATTTAAAATGACTAGTAGGGGCGTAAGATTGAATACCAGAAAATGTAAAATCCAAATACAAGGAAATCCTATAAATAATTTGATAATTTTAACGCGAAACATTACAATAAATGCAATTCTTTGGTTACTGGTATTTATAGTATTTATTATATTACTAATACACACACCATATGCTCTATTTAGTGGACGCACTGATAATTATTTATATGTAAAATCGTTAAATGGAATTAGCAATATTATAGAGTTAATAGACCAATATAACCACGGCAATTCGCGAAGAACTATTATATATGATAGAGCCAATAAAGAGCCATATTTGATTCGTTATTATATGTTGTTTGTAGATAGAGTTAAATTTCCATTCAACATATTTATCCATAAATTTGTGAAGGGAGATGATGACGAGGACCCGCACGATCATCCATGGGGATTCTTTCATATTATATTATCCAGCGGCTATTGGGAGAACGTTCCAATGAACATAAGCAAACACAAATTTGACCGAGGATTTTATAAGGTTTGGCGTCCTGCGGGATATTGGAATATCGTTTCGTCGGATTACACACACCGCATTGAGCTGCGTGACGGCGAACCTAAACCATGGACTATATTCATACCTTTCAAGAGAAATAACAATTGGGGGTTCTGGATTAAACAGAACGATACCGAACCATGGGTAAAACAAAACAACGAGGATTATTTGAGAAATAAAGATGTAACTAAAAAAATGGATTAATAAATTTACGATACGATAATTTTACCATTCATAGTTGAATGAGATGAGCAAACATAAAAATACGTATCTTTCTGTGTAGGTGTCCAGCTATAAATTCCGGTTTTTTGTCCCTGACCTGTAAATTCAGGCGTGGTTACATGATTGGCAGAATCATACGTAGCACTTTTAGTAACTATTTGAAAAGGATGTTCGTAGTTGAGAGGATTTAAATCAAATACAATAGTATCACCTAGATATATATTTATGTCAGGGTCTTGCGGGTGGGAGAGGAGACCATTTCTATCTTCCCCTGAAATATTATAATTAATATCACCCTCAGGTCCTACTGTAAATGTAAAAGTTAAATTAACGATTGTTTTAACGATGGGTTTATCACATTTCCGTTTTGAACCAGTTCGCCTATGCGGTATACACTTATTGTGTTTTGACTTGAGGAAATAAATAGCATTGGAATTTGAACTGTATCTCCCAGCATTCTTTGCCGCCGAACCATACGCAGAAGCAAAACTGGAACCGTTTTTGTTAATTGTGTCTACCTTAAGCCTCAACAATCGCGAACCGCTAGAGACCGCACCTTGTGTTGAAAATTTATGATTGCTCGGTTTATATATTAATTTATCGCTACAGTCGGTCTGCTGCCCTCCAAAAGTCTTACTGTAGCTTGTAGGACCCAACGAGGTATTGTCGGACGGATGTAATGGATTTCCATTTGCGTCAAAATATGTTACACCATCTACCTTAATTCCTGTTGCCTGATTCTGTTCGTAGGTTCGTCCTTTTGAATGTAAGTATGCACGACTGTCTGTGTAGTATTTTTTCCCTATAACGGTAGAGGCGGTTTTGATAACATGATTCTCTGGGTTACACGCAACGCATGCTGGCTTGTTAGAATCAGTGTCGAAAAACTTGTCGTTTGGATGGGGATCGCGTACTTCAATTCCGTGATTTATTTCATCTATTAATCCAATTCTATTGTTATCCCCGTCGCATATTTGGGCACTTCCTAAATTAACAGAGCCACCAGGAGTGTCCATCGGCATACCTACAGCCGAATTACCCTGACTATTTTTACCGTTTAGCTGCTTACGCCAAATCTTAAGTGGTCTTGCTTTGAAAGCCGGACCGTTATCTCCACCAATATCTTCATCCGCACGGGTCCAAGATGGAACTGCACTATTATTAGTAAGTCCTTTCCAATTAACCATATTTTGTGGTTGCCAATTATATGTTGAGGTCATTATATATATACTAATTTTAGAAAATAAAACCTTTTATTATATTATTATGGAATCTACATTATTGAATAAATTAATTTTAATTTTTGTTATATTTTTAATTGGTCTATCAATTATAGATGGGTTTAACATATTAACTCCTAAAATCATAGAGGGAAATACAAATGAGGCAATTGGATATGAAGCTACCGTACACAAACATACAGGTCAAATTTCCCTCTTAAAAGAAGAGTTGGATATTGTATCTGAACTTAAAAAAGATATCAACAAAACAAATGTAGACCTTGCTGCTACAAATAAAATAGTTGATGAACATCAAAAAAGTATAAATAAACTAACAGAGGCGAGTATGGCGACGGCTGATGCCGATTCATTAGATCCAAGCAAACAATAGCAGTATTAATATCTAATATATTAATATACAAATGCCTGTTAAAAATTTCTTAGGAGAAGATTATGATTATATAAATGCATTCTATAATCCGCGCGATTGTGCTGGTGGTGGACCTTGTATGGGCGAAGAGGGAGACAAAATTAGTGCTAACTTAAAAGGAACTGTAAATTATGGTAGTGCGCTATTTTTAGAAAGCAATCCGAGCGATCCTAATAATGTGATTAAGACTACTGGGCCTTTAGGGAACAAATACTTTATTGATAGTGGCGTTGAGTGTAAAACTCCTGAAGGCGATGATGTATCGCGGCATATATTTGTAAACAACCAACCTAGCGGAAATTTACCGTTTTTAGAAAAGTTAGCGGGCGAGGGAGGGATGCCGCGAGGATTAATACCAGGATTAATGTCTAATGTCGCGCGCCTTAATCCGGTTAAACTATTGTCCGCTTTTAATCCTGAAGTTGGAGACGCTGCATTATGTAAAGAACGTGATGTTAAAGAAATTAGACAGAATAGTAACGGAACAAATCGTAAAGATACAGTAAAGGTTTATATGACCGACGGAGATTATAACGAGGCTATAGCGGACGGACTAGAGACATTTTCAGCAATATACAGCGACAATGATGACCCGCAACCAGACGACAACTATTCTAAAATGCCGGATGATACCTTGATGCAGTTATATTTATCAACAATAACAATATCAGGAATGTATATACTTTTAAAGTTTATGAATAAGAGATAATTAATTATGATAAAATTATAATTAATTATGTTGTTTATTTAAATTAATAGAGCCGGTTCTAAGTTTCCACCGAGCTGCTGCTGCTGTTGCTGCTGCTGCTGCTGCTGCTGCTGCTGCATCTGCTGTTGCTGCATCTGCTGTTGCTGCTGCTGCTGCATCTGCTGTTGCTGCTGCATCTGCTGCTGCATCTGCTGCTGCTGCTGCTGTTGCTGCTGCTGCTGCCGCTGCTGTTGCTGCTGTTGCTGATGCTGGCGCTGCTGCTGGCGCTGCTTTGACTGATTACCACCACCGCCCACAGTCGCTGCAGAACCGCATGTGCTACCACCACCTAGACCGCATCCCGTATCACAACCACCACCGCGAATACGCCGTCTCTTGCTGGACTTGCGTCTCTTGCTCTTGCTGGACTTGCGCCTCTTGCTCTTGCTGGACTTGCGTCTCTTGCTCTTGCCCACGCGCCTCTTGCTCTTGCCCGCGCGCCTCTTGCTCTTGCCTCCGCGCCCCTTGCGCTTAAGTGTCTTGCGTCCGGTCTTTTTCCTGCGAGTTGAATACCGTCTAGCCTTTCCTCCGACAAATTCGGCTCCATCTACTACTTCAGCAACCATTATATAATATGTTTTCATTAAAATATTATATGATGTATATTTTCACTTTTTATTAGGGATGCGTTAAACTTTGATTCGCTTTGATAATTCAAGCGCAACAAGACCGCCTAAAAACTGCGACATAATGTATGGGAACGTATCGTTAACCGACTGTTTGCCGGTGGCGCCCATAACTAACGTGATTACGGGGTTAAAGTTGGCGCCCGAGAGCTTGCCTCCTACAATTGCCGCGACGGCAACGGAAGCGCCGACCGCCAGCGGATCGCCAGACACTAAAAATACGAATACAATAAGCATTGTTCCAAAGAATTCAACTAAATATTTATCCATTATATATTGATTAAACAATATAAATTTTAATTTTATATAAAAACGTTCACGATTATAAGAATTGTTACGCGGATTTCTTCTTGGGAGCGGTACATCCTCCAGCCCTACATCTAGCTAAAGCAGTATTGCGAATCGCCTTATCGTTGCTTTTATATTGATGTTCGCTTCCCTCGCTTAATCCCTGCATCGTGGACGATTTGCCGATTGACCGGTTGCGCTTGGACGATATATACGAGCTGGTTGTTCTTGAACCAGCCGACCCATACCATTTTTTGGTGTCGGATACGCTGCTAACATTCTCGGTAAACTCCGCACGCGCATTAGAGAACATGCTTCCCTGCGCCATCGTATTCGGCTTAAAGGGCATTCCCATTTTAACCGTGGTTACACCATTGTTAAGGTGCGATTTTCTATGAATACTAGATGGACCAGTAGTATGATAAGTATACTGCATATACATATCATAAATATATTTATTTATTTACTGCTTAGTTTTTAGCTCTTTCGCGATTGTAAGCCTGTAATTTTTTGAAGCGCGTGTAATCGGAACCATCGTATACAAACTTTTGGTTGCCGGTGTAGGCCGATTCGCCGGTGGAGTTTCCGCCAGGGTTGAAGTGCTTGCTCATATTACCAATACCGTTTGCCTGACTGGGGGCATATAGGTGGGATAGAACGCCCGAGTTAACAGACCCGGCTTCATCACCAGCGTTCATTGCCGCTCTAAAAGGAGTGATGGGCATTTGCTTTCCCTTCATAATAGCAGAACCTGTGGCTGCGTTATACTGGGTTCTTTTATTGCCAAATGCTTTAATAGTAATTAAACGATCGGTCATTATATAGTGTCTAAAGAAAAAATATAAGGGTCCTAAAGTGTATATTTATGAGTGTATAATTTATGAGTGTATAATTTATGAGTGTATAATTTATGAGCGTATAATTTATGAGCGTATAATTTATGAGCGTATAATTTATGAGCGTATAATTTATGAGCGTATAATTTATGAGCGTATAATTTATGAGCGTATAATTTATGTGTCTATAACTATGTCATGAGTCTGGGGGCGATGTTCATTGTAATAAGCTCTTGGAACATTAGTTTGCACGCGTATGGTAGTTCCACGTAGGCAAAGTCGGAGCGATTGTCGCACGTCTTGCATTGGTGGATGTGCTGTTTGTCGTTGTAGGCGGCGATCATCCCGCACTTTTTACAGACGTGCACGCTGAAAGCGTCCGACGCATCGTATAGCCGCCCCTTATTAAATCGGGAGGCGCCGTGCGAGCACATACAATCGCGCTCCATTTCTCCGTAGCGAAGTCCGCCATCGCGCGACCGACCTTCCGCCGGTTGCCGCGTGAGGTTGACCATCGGTCCAATGCTACGGCTGTGCTGCTTGTCCGCAACCATATGCTTAAGTCGCTGGTAGAAGACTGGACCCACGAAAATGGAGCTTTCAATTTGCTCGCCGGTGAGCCCGTTATACATTAGCTCGTTGCCCTTTGACTCGTAGCCGATATTTTGAAGCTCCTTGCAAATATCCTTAATATCAAACTCGCCGAAGCTGGTTCCGTCGCCGAATAGACCGAGTTCAAGAAGCGCCTTTCCTAGAAGCGTCTCCTTCAGCTGGGCGATCGTCATTCGCGACGGAATCGCGTGTGGATTGATGATAATGTCGGGACGAACCCCGTTCTCCATAAAGGGCATATCGCATTCTGGAATAATATTTCCGATGGTTCCCTTCTGTCCGTGACGGCTACTAAACTTATCACCAATCACTGGTTTGCGAATAATGCGAATACGGACTTTACAGAAGTTGTAGCCGTCGCCGTTTCGCTCAATATAGTTCTTGTCTACATACGCCTCTCCCTTGGTGCGATATATCCGACTCTGGTCCTCGTATTTCATAACCTTCGTGTGGTCGTTTCGCGCATCCTTAATAGGAAGCACCTTTGATATGATAATGTCGCGGTTCTCAATGAGCGTATCTTCGGGAATCACGCCCTGGCTATTGACCTTATCGTAATTACCGAATTTCATCCCTTTGGTTTTGGTCTTGTCGGGTTTACACCTTACTTCCTCGTCTCCGTGGATTTTCTTCTCCTCGTCCTTCTCCGTTTGATAAATGGTAGCGAGGAAGAGACCACGGTCAATCGCCCCTTTGTTAAAGAGGATTGAATCCTCCTGATTATAACCAGTATGCGTCATAATCGCCACGATGACTTGCGATCCAGACGGCACCTTGTTGAGTTTCATAATATTCATAACACGCGTATCGACGAGCGGACGCATTGGATACGTAAGGACGTAGGCGGTTTTGTCCATTCGCTGCGTGTAATTGGTAACATACATTCCCATCGCCTGTTTTCCCATCGCACACTGATACGTGTTTCTCGGCGACTGATTGTGCTCGGGAAATGGAATGCACGACGCGAGGACACCGAATATGGTGCTCGGATGAATCTCGCAGTGGGTATATTTAAACACATAATTGCCCTTGCTCTTGGTCAAATCGCTCGGACGCATTGAAATCATACTGTAATTCTGCTCCGCCGCATCAATATATTCAATAACGGTATTGTTATCAAATATGTCAACTAGCAGATCGTTCCATTTGATTTCCTTGCTCTTAAGTCGTGTAATGTATGACTTGTCCAAGACCAGTTTATTGTTGATGACCCTGAGAACGGGTCGCGTAAGCCTCCCCGCGTCATTAATAACGCGGATTTCCTTCCGCTTCGTATCGAAAATGATGGATGTGTAGATATTGATGATTCCTTTGTATTTTTTGTCCTTAAGCGACATGTATAGTTTAATCGGATCTTTTGCGTTGCCTATCCACGAGCCGTTTACAAACATTTTCACGCCATTGAGGAGCGTATCAACGTCCATCTCGTCAAATGTAAGCACGTGTGGCTCAATATAATCATATAAAGCCGTGCTATTACACGGAATGGTCACGTTTGTCATGTAGCTAAGGTTTTTAACAACGCCAACCGAACCGCCTTCTGGTGTCTCGGCGGGACACAGAAATCCCCACGAAGTGCTGTGCAGTTTGCGAGGCGGAATAAGCTTGCCGCTCTTATCAATCGGCGTATTCACGCGCCGCAAATGGCTAAGACTGGAAATATAGGTGAGACGGTTGAGAACCTGCGCCACCCCTACTTTGTTGCTGGTGGTCTGCCTAATACCGAAATCGCCTGTAGCAAGTGCGCGTTTAATACCATTTTCAATGGTGGTTGATTTTACAATCTTATATATATTGGTCATATTCACGATGGAACAATAATCTTCGGTTGTTCGCCACGACCCATTGTTTATTTCGCGGACAATCTGTTTTGAGGTGTCTTTCACCAGCTTATTGAAATAATTACGAAACAGGTTATTAAGAAGCGAGCCAGTTAGGTCAATTCGCTTGTTCATATATGAATCGCGGTCGTCCGTTTTTGTCCAACCAAAACTACAGGACAGCAACCGATTCGTCATATAGCCGAGGAAATATATCTTCTGCTCCTTCGTTTTGCAGTGTGGAAATAGATCGTCTGATAGAACATTTTGTGTGAATTCCATCTTTTTTCGGATTCCGGTCTCCTTGTCCATATTAAGCGGAGTGTACATTGCGTTAGAGGTAATGTATGCTAGACACTCTTCTCTGGTTAGGTGTCCCTGCGCATCCATAATTGAACCGCGGAGTCCCTGCATAAGGGCTTTCACATTTTCCGACTTGCTATTCGTATCCAGAACAATCCTTGAACAAATTTCCTTGTCTGAGATAATTCCAAGCGCTCTGTAGATGATAAAGAGCGGAATAGGCGCCTTGATTCTGGGAATTTGTAGACAGATGCCTTTACCGAACCCATTACTTTTTGATGAGATATATAAGGATATTTGTTTAGGAGAAATGCATTTGAAATCAGGAACAGACTTGATTTCGGCGAGCCAATGCCATTTACTGTTGTTCTTGGAAATATTAAAACACTGAACTTGGTTTTCGGCGGCACGCTCCTGTCCTAGACACGTTTTCTCCGAACCGTTGATAATAAAGTACCCTCCTGGATCCATTGAACATTCGCCGCTTACATTTGTAGAAATGTGCTTGTATTGCTGTAGGACGCAAATCGCTGAGTTCAACATAATAGGTAGTTTACCAATATGAATACCAGCCATGGTTTTATACATGGTTTGGACTGACTCTAGAAGTGGTCCATTGCGAATAAGATATTTAATATTCATATCAACCGTCATATTAGATGCGTATGTGAAATTCCTTAGACGCGCCTCCTGTGGAAACATCAGCTTCGTTGCGCCATTATTTTCGTGGATTTGCGCGCGCTGGATGCTGAAATTATCAAACGTAACAAATATTTCCAGCGAATATTTTTTCACCGACTCTACATAATCGTGTTCCGATTTAATATGAACAGGATTAAACATAGCTATTGTTTTGGGTATCTGAACTTGAACGAAGTTATTATATGACTCTATTTGGTGTCTTACAGCTTGTTGGAGCTGTGCACCGGCGAAATACGATTCAATAACCGCCCACGCAGCCTCATTATAATCCTTATCGTTAATCGGTTCACTAGTCATCTTTTTATCCGATGACATTTAAGCTATTTTATAATTCAATTTATCTTTATATTAATTGTAAAATACAATATCTCTATTTGTATTGCAATTGTATGATATTAAATCGTTAATGATATATTTAATAATTAATTAATATTTATTAAATTATGTTAAATATGTTAAATATGTTAAATATGTTAAATATGTTAAATATAGGATAAAATTTTTATATGATAATATAGTTATGTCTCAAAAAACAATTCAGATTAATCCAGCATATCTCTCTATCAGCGGAAAAAAAGGTGGTGGTAATACTAAAACGAAGAAGGAGCGCAAGGTGAAACCAACAGCGCAAGTGAATCCCAGCAAACTGCGTAAAGAATTGCTCACTAGAATTAAGGATCACCAGGATAAAACCGAAAAAAAAATAAACGTCGCAGGGGAAGTTAAGAAAGACGACGAGTTTACAAGTAAATTTCACAACTCAATGGATTATTTGGAAGAACTATCAAAAAAACGGAAAGAGCGGAAAAAACAGCAAAAAATACAAAAACAAACGAAAAAACAGCAGCACCGAATACAAAATCGGGCTAATACCGCAAATATATTTGTAAATACTGAGCTACCAAAGGAAATGAACTTGAATACGTTAAAACCAGAGGTTGTTGTCGGTGAAATGCCCGAACAAAGCATAATTCAGCCACCAACTCCAAATATTCGTCAAGCACATAACCAAACCTTAAAGAGGGAGCCTACGTATAGTTGTCTTAAAAATGGTTCGCGACCAACGTTCAAAGAGATGATACGAAATACTGTCCCTGTTACCGTAGAGACATTTGATAGCGCCCAATTACAAGTGACGACGATGCCTGAGTCGCCAATGCCTGTTGAGTCGCCAATGCCTGTTGGTCCGTTACCATCGGCACATGTCCCGGAAAGAACAACCAAAATGGAGGAATTGAAGGCTAAATATCAAGCACCTAAGAAGCCGACGCTAGAAAAACGAATAAAAACATACAAATATAAACTTGGAAAAAAGGACAAAAATGTGTCTGTTCTCATTAAAAATAATAGGACGCGCAGAAACGTTAAAATGGCACATGCCGAACTTAAAAAGAATAGCTTATTAGACATAAAAAAATATCTAAAGTCCCACAACTTGTTGAAGTCAGGCAGCGAAGCACCACCGGATGTATTGAGGCAACTATATGAACAGACCAAACTAGCTGGAGAGATAAATAATAATAATAGCGATAATATGCTACATAACTATTTATCAAAGTAACATAAAGATTAACAAAATATAGTTACTAACTATGTTCTTTTATAACACCAAATATAATGCAAGGAAGATGCTATTGATAATCAGCGCGGCATTATTGTTTACCAATATCTCAGCAGAGCATCATCCACGAAAACCCTTTATTGGGAAAACTTTTACGGAACCAACTCCGCCTATTCATGACGATAGAGATACACGCGTCCGCATATCCGATCTTCGTAACATTGACGTTGCGGCCATAACCGAACGAATGAAAACTAGCGTTCCTGCTAATGTAGCGGGATTAACTATTGCAACGTGGTCTATGAATAGAGTGCTTTTTAAATTGTCCAGGATTTTTTCTGGAGGAGGTAAAAATACAACATCTAGTAACAAGAAAGAAACGCCAAAAATAGAAGTAGCAAAAATAGAAGTAGCAAAAGAGAAGGTGGCGACAAAAGACACTTATTCTAATATTCATCCACGCTTGTGTGTAACTATTCAAATTATCTCATCTGGGTTTGGCAACGAGACCTACAATATAACTTATGTGACGGAGTAAACAAAAACACAAAGTGCTAACGATAACAACTTAGACAAGTAGTATAAAGATTATATATAACTGAATATATATATGACTATATATGATGAGTATTTCGGATATTGTAAATCATGGAAAAAAATATACGGTGAAAAAACGTATGTCCTAATGGAAGTTGGAAGTTTTTTTGAGATTTACGGTCTTATTGATGATAACGGCATATATACGATGAATGATATGAATGCTCTTGAAAAAATGACAAGTCTGAATGTTAGCGTTAAAGATAAAGTAATGCATAATGGAAAAAAAGTGGTTTGTTCTGGATTTCAACCACCCCAATTTAATAAATATACCCGTTTTGTTTCTGAAAATGAATATACATTAGTGATATACAAACAGGTAAAAAACAGTAACCCTATTATTCGCGAATTTTCTGAGATAATCACACCAGGTAGTGTCTTTGACGAAGAAGGAACCACACTTTCTAATGTAACTTTATGTCTCTGGATTGAATATGTAAGACCGTGTAAATATATGAAAGAAAGTGTTGTATTGGGTGTATCTACTATTGATATTTTTACAGGAGTTACTACAATGCACGAGAATACACAGGAGCCATATAAACACGAACCTAACACATATGACGAAATTGAAAGAATAGTATCCATATATACACCAAAAGAGGCAATTATAATTTCAAATCTTGATAAAAATACTACATCTGAAATCGTTTCGTTTGTAGGACTAGATAATTGTAAAAACTACATAATAAACTATACCGAGGAAAACCATTTACTGTCCAAATATATTGAAAATGCGGACAAACAGACATATCAAAAGGCGTCATTAAACAAATACTACCCAGATTTATCCGATGAATATATTGTTACTGATGTAATACGTAATTACAGTATATCTCTACAATCGTTCGTTGTATTACTTGATTATATGTACGAGCACAATTGCGATTTCACGTCCAAACTTAAATTTCCCAATTTCAATTATGAAACTGATAAATTAGTATTGGCTAATCATTCATTAAAACAATTGAATATATTAGACGATAATAGACATAAGGGTAAATTAAAATCGGTTAGCAGTTTTCTTAATAATTGTAAAACAAATATGGGAATACGAAAATTCCTATATGATTTACATAATCCTATAAATAATATTGAAGAATTAAATGAAAAATATAATATGACCGATATTGTTATTAAATCAGGTGAATGGGAATACTATCGCAATAATTTGACCAATATCATTGACCTAGAACGTTTTCAGAGAGAATTGGTGATGAAAAAACATTCTCCAAAGATGTTTGTAAAATTACACGCGAATTTATTAACTATAATGGAAATTGCTAATAAATCTATGGTTAATTACGAGACGATTTATGAATACACATCACGTAATAGAGATCCAATATCAAACGGAACCCGTATTATTGAAAAATTAGAAGAAATATTTAATATTGAAATTGCTTCTACAATATCAGATGTATCTATAGAATATTTAACTAATATACCAGTTCAACGATTACATTTTATAAATAAAGGCATATCACATGATATAGATAGTGCCCTTGATAGATATCATGATTGTTTGATTATTCAAAATGCTATTCAACAATATCTTAGTGATTTAATAGCTAAAACAGAAACTAAAGGAAAGAACACAGACTACGTTAAATATTCCACACAAGCCAAATCCGATCCGTATTTTTATGCGACCGCGCGGCGATGTAAGATACTGACCAACAATATCAATGAGGAACTAATGTCCCCAGAAGATGAAATAGCTAAAATAGAATTCATATCTAATTCTGGGGAAGCTAAAGACTACATTCTTGATATTGAAAAAATAACTATTAGTAATAAAAACACAAGCAAAACCGAAAAAATAATTACAAGTCCACAAATACGCCAAATAATGTCTAATATTCAGTCGTCGTTAGATAATATTATCCGGTCAATCACTACATTTTACGATGATTTGCTAGAAGATATGATATCATATTCAGAATCATTAGATGTAGTTAGTTCTTATGTTGAAAACATAGATGTTTTACAAAACAAGGCTTACATAGCAAATAAATATAATTATTGTCGTCCAGTCATTAATAGTGAAAGCGAAAAGTCATTCTGCGATTTCACCGAGATTCGACATCCGCTGATCGAACACATCCAGACAAACGAGCTATATGTAACGAATGATCTGTGCATCGGAAAAGAAGGCGATGACTTTGACGGCATGCTATTATACGGCACTAATGCTGTAGGAAAAACCAGTTTAATTCGTTCCATTGGTATTGCGGTTATTATGGCACAGGCGGGTCTTTATGTTCCGTGCGAATCATTTACGTATTTTCCATACGATTACATATTTACGCGGATATTAGGAAACGACAATTTATTCAAGGGTCTCTCTACGTTTGCCGTTGAAATGTGCGAATTACGAACCATATTGAAAATGGCAACCAAAAATAGTATTATTTTGGGAGACGAACTATGCTCTGGGACTGAAAGTCCTTCAGCACTCAGTATATTTACGACGGGACTAGAATGTCTAAGTGAAAAAAGATGCACATTCTTATTTGCTACACATTTTCACGAAATTATTGACTATCAAGAAATTGTAAACCTGACCAAACTAAAAATGATGCATATGGAGGTTATATACGATGAGGAGAATGATTGTCTGGTCTATAACAGAAAGTTACAGTCTGGTCCAGGAGATTCCATGTATGGTTTAGAAGTATGTAAATCACTTGGTCTAGAGGATGAATTCATAAAAAGAGCCACGAATATTCGGTTAAAATACAACCCTGATTCTGCTGGGGTTTTATCACAGAACACTAGCCGTTATAATTCTAAAAAAATTCGCACCATCTGCGAAATTTGTAACAAGAAACAAGGTGTAGACACACATCATTTAGAATTCCAGGGAAAAGCCGACAAGAAAAATGGATACATTAAAGATTTCAATAAAAATCATCCAGCGAATCTAGCCAGCGTATGCGACGATTGTCATAAAAATATCCACACAGAGAATGTTGAAATGCGAAAAACGAAAACAACAAAAGGAACTCGTCTCACACGCGTTAACTAATAAATGTAATTTATAATTTTATATTTATAATTTTATATAATGATTAAATCCTTAGACAAAATATTAGACAAAATTATAAAATCATTAGATTTGATAAAATACCCATTATATGTGGTAATAGTTTCCTTATCTATAATAGTATTAATCGCTGTATCGCAGGGAATTCCATTAAAAACAAATGAAAAACAAAATCCTACTAATGTAACTATAACAGAGGCATTTAGTCCCTGCAGTAGCGCTAAGTCTTTGAAAGAAAGGGACAAAATGTGTGCGGGTTTTAATGATGTGCCTTGTAAATCGCATAGTTGTTGTGTATTATTAAGGGACGCAGATAAAAATTTTAAATGTGCGGGAGGAGATATATCGGGTCCAACATTTAAATCTAACGATTACGAATACTACAATTACAAACGAAAGTGTTATACGAAACTAGATAAAACAGAAATCCCTTGCGAATAATGATATATTTACTTCTATGTATTTCTATGTATTTTTTCATATATTTAATAAAAATTGATTTATAAAATTTACTATATTTATATATTAAAATGATTATCCCCGTAAAATGTTTCTCGTGTGGAAAGGTTCTTGCTAATAAATACAGATATTATGAGCAAGAAGTGCGTAGACTTAAGAGTGCGATGGATGACGTAAATACAGTGACTTATCTCACGCCCGAAACAAACGATAAAGCGGCTGAAGGTATAACAATGGACAAACTTAAACTAGACAAGATCTGTTGTCGTAGGCATATGCTTACGCACGTTGAAATAGAGTAATTAATTATTAATAATATTATTTATTCTAATATTATTTATTCTAATATTATTTATTCAAATATTATTTATTCTAATATTATTTAATTATATTAATAAGATATATATGCCTAAAAAAATATTAAAAAGTAGAAAGAGGGGCAAAGGTAAAAATAAGACACCTAAAAAGGTTCGTTTCTCGCGAACAACAAAGAGCCATCCAATTAAGCGTCGCGGACGCACCAGGCGGAGAAGAATGAAAGGCGGCAGTATTAAAAACACGCTGTTACCTTCACCTGTTATTAATGGCTGGTATGACTTAATGTCTACGCCAACTGGACTACTAATGACGTATGACGGCGTTGAACGTCCTAATTCTCACAGCAGTGATCCATTAAAGGGACACGCAATCAATTAAATTCTATAATTTCAATAATTTTATATCTTTTTTTATATTATAATGGCTAAATTAGTAAAAAGTGTATTGAAAGATTTCAAGAATTTATGTACTCCGGCTCATTTGTATTTAGTCCTTTCTGTGTTAGGTATGATTGTAATGATGTTTCAAAATGCCGGAAATACAAATTCGTATTGTGTAGGTGCATACGAGTGTCCTGTTCCTAATACGAGCGTTATCTTCATCAGCAAGACAATTTACGTATTGTTCTGGACGTTTGTTTTAAATTCTATATGTAAGGCTGGTTACAAGAACGTTTCGTGGTTCCTTCTTCTCATCCCTTTTATTTTAATGGCAATTCTAATTGGTCTATTAATGTTAAATGGTGGTATCGAATAAACAGTTAGTTACAATGTTTTATTAAACATTACCTAGTTAATTTAATCATATTTAATTAATAACACATAAATTGTGCTATTAATAAAGCATAAAAAATATACTGAATGTATATTATAATGAACGAGGAAATTATTCGTAAAATAATAGACAGGTATTTTCAAGATAATAAAACCGCACTTGTTCAACATCATATTGACTCCTATAATGATTTCTTTAGTAATGGAATCTACAGCATTTTCAAAGAAAAAAATCCCATAAGAATTTTGAAAAAATATAATAAGGACACCGAGGATTTTGATTTGAAATGCAATTTATTTTTAGGAGGTAAAGGAGGCGATAAGCTATACTTCGGCAAACCAATGATATACGACGAGGGGCGTTCTCATTTCATGTATCCAAACGAAGCGAGATTAAGGAATATGACGTATGGTATTACAATTCATTACGACGTGGACGTAGAGTTTATTATTGATAACGGGGAGCCACGCATCGAGACGTTGAGCAAGGTTTTTTTGGGAAGATTTCCAATTATGTTAATGTCTGATTTGTGCATTCTTAACAAACTGAGTCCGTCTGTTCGTTTTGAACTAGGCGAATGTCGTAACGACCGAGGTGGCTATTTTATTATAGACGGTAAAGAGAAATGTATTGTGTCGCAGGAGAAATTTGCAGATAATATGCTATATGTTAGAGACAAAGTGAATGATTTATACAGCCACTCGTCTGAAATTCGCTCCGTATCGGAGGATGCGTCAAAGCCAGTGCGAACTCTGGCCGTAAGAATGGTGGCGCCGTCGGCGACCTACAGCAACGAGCAAATCGTCGTGGAGGTTCCCAACGTTCGCAAACCGGTGCCGCTATTTATTTTGATGAGAGCGCTCGGCGTTGAATCGGACAAGGATATTATAGATTATTGTCTATTAAATACCGACAAATTCAAGTCTTATGTAGACCTTTTTATCCCATCGGTGCATGACGCAGGAAAAGTATTTACGCAGGTTGTTGCACTTAAATATATAGCAACACTTACCAAGGGTAAAACCGTAGCGCACGTTATGGAGATTCTCTCTAATTACTTTTTACCGCATATTGGCGAGATGAACTTTTTAGACAAGGCGTATTTTCTGGGACATATGGTAAAAGAGTTGCTAAAAGTTTACACTAAAAATACAAAGCCTACTGATAGAGACAGTTTTAAATTCAAACGCGTTGAACTCACTGGCTCTCTAATGTATGATTTATTTAAAGAGTATTACACAATTCAGCAGAAAAACATTTTCCAGAAAATAGACAAGGAATATCATTACCATACCGGCAATTATAATAATAGCGCGAATTTCACAGGACTTATAATGCTAAACCAGAAGAATATTTTCAGCGAACGAAAGGTTGAAACTGGGTTCAAGAAAGCCATGAAGGGAAATTGGGGTTCGCAAGAGCACACCAAGAAAGTGGGCGTTGTTCAGGATTTGAACCGTCTCAGTTTCAATTCTGCTCTATCGCACCTGCGTAAAATAAGTCTTCCGCTCGACGCCAGCGCCAAAGTAATTGGTCCTCGCCTCCTACATCCGTCGCAATTTGGGATAATTGACCCAGTTGATACTCCTGATGGAGGTAATGTGGGGTTGCACAAACATTTGGCTCTAATGGCTTATATTACAAGCAGTTGTCCTAGCAGTCCTATGATTAAGTGGCTGCGACTAAACGCCCGAGTTCTAATGTTAGGAGAAAACACACCGTTCCAGAACTCGTTTATGACTAAAATATTCGTTAATGGGGCTTGGATAGGCGTTGTTTCCGAGCCACAAAAGACGGTGGACCTTCTTAAGTCCCATCGACGAAGCGCGCTTATTCCAGTATATACTAGTATCAACTGGGAAATATCAAATAATATTATATATATTAATACTGATGCGGGACGGCTATGTCGTCCAATTTTCTATATGGAAAATGGGCGCGCGAGTTACGACAGAGACGCAATTATGGACAAGCTCAAGTCGGGCGATTTCACGTGGAATCAGTTGATCACTGGCTTTGCGCCTAAAAAAACGGAAGTAGACGCGGAAGCGAATCAGTTGAAGAAATGTCACTATATGAAAGTTAGTGAGCTGTATGACACGACCGATATTAAAGACCTCAGTATTACAAATGCTATTATTGAGTATATAGACACATCCGAGACCGACGGAGCACTAATATCTATGCGACCCGAAAAATTAGATGCTAAAAAATATACTCATGTTGAGATTCATCCTTCGTTTATGTTCGGTATTATGGGTAATCAGGTTATATTCCCCGAGAACAATCCACTTCCGCGCGATCTATTCGCATGTGGCCAGATGAAACAGGCAGTCTCTCTATATCACTCTAATTATCAGAACAGAATAGACAAGATGGGAGTTGTTCTTAATAATGGACAAACACCGCTGGTTAAAAGTATATACCTGGATAAAATATGCGGCGAACAACATCCATACGGAGAGAACGTAGTTGTCGCCATTATGTCTTATAATGGTTATAATGTAGAGGACTCTATTTTATTCAACGAGGGCTCATTAAAACGCGGTCTTTTCAGAACCACATACTTTAATATGTACGAGACGCGCGAGGAGAATTCCTCAATAGGCGATTCGGAAGTGGACTCCAAGTTTGCGAATATTGAAAATGAGAATGTTACGAAACCAAAAACGGGATATGATTATAGCTACCTTGACGAGAACGGGCTTATTCGCGAAAATACATACATTAATGAGCACACAGTTCTTGTAGGTAAAATTATGACCACTCCAAACGACCCCGACATTGCGATTGATGCGTCGGTTTTCCCAAAGAAGGGGCAACTGGGATACGTAGACAAGTCTTTTTTCACGGAGGGCGAAGAGGGCGGTCGTTTGGCGAAAATCCGCGTTAGAAATGAGCGCATTCCTAATATTGGCGACAAGTTCTGCTCGCGCTGCGGACAAAAAGGCACCATTGGTCTGGTTATCCCAGAGGAAAATATGCCGTTTACAGAGAGCGGACTTAAACCAGATATTATTATAAATCCACACGCGCTTCCATCGCGAATGACCATAGGACAGCTCGTGGAAACTCTTATGGGCAAAGCGTCTACCATTATAGGTGGGTTTGGTGATTGCACCGCGTTTATGAACAAGGGACCGAAACACGAAGAGTACGGTGCTATTTTGAAGGATCACGGTTTTCATTCTAGCGGTTGCGAACTCATGTACAATGGCGAGACAGGTGAGCAGATTGAGACTAATATATATGTGGGACCTACTTATTACATGCGTCTTAAACATATGGTGAAGGACAAAATAAACTATCGCGCCCGCGGTCCTAGGACTGTGCTCACGCGACAGACGGTTCAGGGTAGAGCAAACGACGGTGGATTGCGCATAGGAGAGATGGAGCGCGATGGTGTTCTCGGACACGGTGCCTCCAAATTTTTACAGGAATCAATGTTGGTAAGAGGCGACGATTATAAGATGGCGGTTTGTAATCAAAGCGGCATGATAGCCATATACAACGAGAACAAGAATCTCTTTATTAGTCCATATTCGGATGGACCTCTTAAATTTTCTGGTTCGTCGGTTGAAGATATTAAAATCGATAATCTCACGAAATATGGACGCTCCTTTAGTGTGGTAAGAGTTCCATATTCGCTCAAGCTTATGATGCAAGAGCTACAATGTATGAACATACAGATGCGAATCATTACAGAGGACAACATAGACCAACTATCGTCTATGGTGAACTCTAATAATTTGACCGACCTCCTTGGTGAAAAGGCTACAGCTAAAACGGTGGCGTCCAATTCAAGAGCGGTCCTTAGTAAATCGCAGCGAAACGCTAATAATCGAATGGCAGCACCAACCGAAATTGTTTCTGATTATGCGGTCGCCGATTCACTATCCGAAACGCCTGAGGGCGATATAACACCGGAGGGCGATAAACCTCCTCCTAAAACTACGATAGACCCGTCTGAGATTGGCTGGAAATTTATGCCCGATACCGATAGTGACGTGTGGGGGTCTCTAATAATAAAGGCGGACGGCAGAGAGAGCGATTTTTGGGACAATGAATCAAATGGATTTAAGAATCCAGAGGAGCTGCCTTTAGGGTGGGTCGCGAGTGAGGCCATTTACGAAGACGGAACGCCAATACCTAGCACGATTTTATCGCAGCAGCTCAAACTAATCCAGGAGCCAAATAACTGGAAACGCGCGATTGAAGCGAGTCGTGCACTCAGAGGCAAACCTATTATGTCCCCGCAAGCGAATTCATTTGTAGAGCCTGGCGCTCCAACTTATGAACCTCCATCCACAATGTTTAACGATACGCCTCAATATGGCGAGGACAGTCCAGAATATGTTCCGGATGACACAGATTCCCCTAAATATGGCGATGGCGAGGTCAGTCCAGCATATGTTGGAGACGATGATAGTCCCGAATACAAGGTAGCGACACCAGATAAGCAAGGCGAAGGTATAAAATTAAACATCCAAGAAAACCTCACCAATATAAGTGATAGAATACTAGGCATTATTGATTCCGGAAAACGTTCTATTTTAGATATTAATAATAATGATGATAAAACGAAGGAGGCTGAGAATGACGAATCAAAACCATCTGCTGGTGAAAAAAAAATAATTACAACAGACCTTAACTAGACTAATTATGTAAACTAATAATGTTTTCTAATAATAATATATTATTTAATAAAATTGATTTATTTAATAATATAAAAATACCTCTTTATAATAAATAATGTCACAAAGTAGTGAAATTCAGAAAATATTCAAGTCGCGTCAGGTAATTCTAGAGCTAATGGAAAAACAAGGTTACGACACTAGTAAATATACGGGCTCAAGCATAACAGAAGTAAGCAGCATGCATATTACGCAACAGATGGATATGCTTCTTGAAAAAAAAGGCAAGAAAACCTACGTGAAATATCACCTTGATAAAACTCTTCGCCCAGCAAATCTATACGAGTACATTGAAGACCTTATTAATCTGGATAATATTTTAGATAAAAAAGATGATTTAGTAATTATTATAAAAGACGAGCCGAATGATTCGCTTAAAAAAACTCTTTCTAATTTCTGGCAGCAAGAAGGCGTATTTATTAACGTAATCAATATAAAACGGCTTCAATTCAACATATTGAACCATGAGTTAGTCCCCCCACACAGAGTCCTAGACGAAGAAGAGGCGAGCCAAATTAAAGTGAAATATAATATCACTGATAATTTGCAAGTCCCAGACATATCTAGGTTTGGTCCAGTATCGCAAGTAATCGGCATTCGTCCAGGGGATATGTGCGAGATTATCCGTCCTAGCAAGACTGCTGTTACCAGCAAATTTTACAGAATATGTTCAGCATAGAAAGAGAAATAAATTATATCTATATATTAGATGACCGAATACGAACCGACTGATTATGAAAACAAACTCGCCGATATTAAACAAACTTTTACTTCATTGGAATCAGACTTTGATACTTTCTCTGACGATGAACAATTACAGTCATATAATACCGAATACATAAAACAAGAGGAAGAATTAATAATATTACAAAATGATTTAATGAGCGATATGGATACTATTCTCCAAGCTGTAGATAGAGAAAACACTAAAATTACCGAATATAATACCGATAATGAGATTTTAAATGATAGATATATCGATATTAAAGATAAAATCTACGGTGCAATCGGAATGAAAAACGACACACAAACGCTATATAATCACGAATATTACGGAAATATTTTGATTTTTTCTTCAATAATCGGAGGTTGTCTTTTATACGCAAGAACCCGCAATCTATAAATACATTTTCTATCAATATTGTATAGAATATGTATAACAATCATTTTGATCCAATAATTAATTTAAAACAGGGAAAGGAATTTATAAAATATGGAGCAATTAATAAAATTAACTCTATTCAACAATTACATAATTTACAGAAAACCACTAGTTCCGAGCTTGATAGTATAGATTACACAACTAGCGATAGCGAGAATTACAAGATATTAGATAGTTATAAAAATGTATCTGATTACAAAGCATATGCAACCCAAAAGGAATTATTTAACAAAACGGTTTCTGAATATATGTTGACTCATACCACGTATTTAAACGATCCTGGTAATAATAGAATTGTGAACACGCTTATGAATTTGAATAAAAAACTGATTAATCAAGCTACTAAGATAAGTAAAATGCTAACGAACATTGACGATACCGATAGTAATGGGCAAAACCAGATTAATCGTCATAAAAAAGAGATTGACGATAGTATATACTATCTCAAAAAAAACATTGATATTATTAAACCTTTAGAGAAAAGAAATACTGAAACTACTCCTGGAATATTATTGAGCGAATGGTATAAAGTTGTAGGATTAGGAATAATAATTCTTTTAACGATTCTTGTATTGACGAGCAAAATAAAGCAGAAAAACAACATTATTATGTTTAGTTTTTTCACAATAGTCGCATTCATATTAACGTGGCTATCAAGACATATAATATTATAATTATATATAAGAATGACAGCCGAACATTCCCATTCACATACAGGACATAGTCATGTTGACGATACTAAAGATAGTGCATACACTAATTTAGTAGGACTGCACGAACAATCTACACTCAATATTAAATCATATAAATTACAATATACGATGATGTTTATTTTTCTGTTAGTTGTTATTTTCCTTACTGTAAGAGCATTTTCAAATCCGTTTCCATACTTTATTGAATATATTGTTCTCATTACCGCGATATTCGCTTCCATATATCACGTTGTAACAAGGTTTATATGATGTAATATTGTATAAATTTTTAAACTCATTTTATAATACCATATTATATAAAATGAAACTTAACGATATTATGCAACAAGCGAAAGATGTCATTAG
>Ga0209223_10001039_pt1 | contig 31138 bp, 36 predicted proteins | sample COG_06_FD_184750 | JGI IMG/M metagenome (GOLD analysis project Ga0209223, IMG submission 184750) | Pelagic Microbial community sample from North Sea - COGITO 998_met_06 (SPAdes) (version 2) | ecosystem: Environmental > Aquatic > Marine > Neritic zone/Coastal water | place: Helgoland, sampling...
TGTATCTAGTCCATGAGATTGATGATCCGACTTGGACGAAGGCTGATCAGATTGGACCGGCACTTGCCCTCGAATCAATCTGCCCACTTAAAATGATAGTCGATAGTGGCGGTCAGAGTCTTCACTGCTGGTACGATTGGATACCTGGTAAGGCCGAGCAGTTTAAACATATGAGTATGAAGCTCGGAGCAGACCCATCGATTTATAACTCTCCCCTCGGTTTAGTCCGACTGCCTTGGGGGACTCGTAAACCAAAGACCGAGAAGGGCGAGAAGTATTCCGCCATACAACCAATCTTATTTTGGCGGGAATGATCAATACACTCCTTAAAGCAACCATCGTACGGCGGTTTATTAAGCTTGGGATTTCACCCGTTAAAGCGATGAAAATGGCCGACCGTTTAGCCGAAGGGGATGCTATTGTTCTTGTCAGAAATCACATAAATTTACAGCCCCAAATAATTTTAACACTAATCAAAAATAACATAAAAGATAATGAGACCTGAAACCGACCCCTATTACAAAGCACAACTTAAAGCAGTAGAGCTGGAATATATGCTGGACAGCCCGACTGTTACCAATATGCCAAACCGCTCCATCGAGGTATCTAATGACGATCCTAAACCACTTCCCGACATTATGTCATTCGGACAGTGCATGGAGTTCGCCACGAACCCCGCCAATGAACTGGAAGAGATTATTGAGGGTGTACTGCATGAGGGTTGCAAAATGATTATATCAGGCTCCAGTAAGGCGGGTAAGACTTGGTCCTTAATTAACTTGGCCATCGCCGCATCCAATGGGATGCCGTGGCTAGGGATGCCGGTTAAGCAGTCGAAGGTATTGTATTTAGACTTCGAGCTGAAGAAATACTTTGGTACAGATCGAATAAAGCGGGTAGCCAAGGCAACTTTTAACGGGGAGATTAAGCCTAACCACCACCTAGACTATTGGCCACTCCGCGGTCACCGGGCAGAACTCCTTGACCTCCTGACAAAGATCCGAGCGGAAAAGCGGGAATATGATCTCATTATCCTCGATCCATACTATAAACTGGCAACTGGTATAGACGAAAATGATGCCAAGGCGGTAGGCGAAATCGTTAATCTGATCGAGGATTTCTCCGAGGAAACCGGTGCCGCCATAGTATTTGCCCACCACTTCTCCAAGGGAAACAAGTCAGAAACTGATCACATCGACAGAGCGTCCGGCTCAGGTGTCTTTGCCCGTGATCCTGACGCTATCCTTACCCTTACCTCTCACGAGGAAGAGGAACACCTAGTCCTCGAGGCAACCAATAGAAACTGTCCATTCTCACCGCCCAAGGTCCTTGAGTTCTCCGCAGATACCTTTCCACTTTTTATCCATCGACCCGACCTCGAGGCCAAATTCAGGAAGCCAGGGCAGATATCCACCATCCAAAAGAAGATAAATGAGGGCTTATGCGAGAAGTTTTTGACCCTGTTGGCCGATAAGCCGATTTGCGGAAGAAACGAGGCGATGGAATTACTTCAGGCTCAAACCAATAATAATATCGATGGCCATGTTTTTAAGAAAATATTATCTATGACTAAGGATCAAATTGAGGTCGAAAAAGGTGGTCCAAATAACAAAACTATCTACAGTTTGAAGCTAAAACTGAAAGGAGAATAAGTTAACTTTATTATCGGAAGAGTGGTAGTGCGACCCCTTATAGTATATATGCACTACTACTCTCTAAATAAAAAACAGGCTGTTAAGTAGTTAACCTTCGCACTAATGCTTTGGCCCGACAAGCGGCCCAATAGCTAAAGCTACCACAATAGTGCGCCAAACCACCTTTTAGGCGGCCCGTACCAGGTTAACTACTCCGCCAGCCTACAAGCTCGACCGAAGGGGAGAATAAAACAGATCCACTCGCTTAACCGCTTAACCGGCAGAACAGGTATCACTCAGCTTACCCATTCACTCGTTCAAAATATTAAGGTGGAATCTAAAATCTTTGAGCAGACTTTCGATATGGATTTAATCCACAAACATATAGTTCGATCAATCACAGCTAAACGGAATAAGGATATCCTGTCTGCAATCACAGCAAAGCGGTCATTCCAAGGAATGGCGGGATTGGCGGTCTTATACCCTAGTGTGGTAGATTGGATGTATCGAAGTTAAAAGACAGCCCTGTGTGCCTTCTAGGCGATTGTTCGGGCTATCTTGAGATTATATGTCGGTGGTACTTTACCCTAATATCTTAAATATTACTTTTAAGGCGATAAAAAAGCATTCGACTATTAAATCCCGTTCGAGGAAAAAGAAGAACAAAGTCAGGAGAGCATACCACTCTCGCTGGTTATTATGTATCGGTGACTTCTGCCTCGATGATTTTTTCATCCTTCAAGTTGGCCAGCTCGGCTCGGATCTCATCGAGGGATAGAGATTTCTTTACCTCAATGACTTGAGTCGGCTCACCTTCGTACTGGCGATGCTTGTCGATTAGGATGCCAGTAGCGATTGGTAGGACTCCATTTGGTATCTCATCGTTGTCCAGCTTCTCAATCATCTTTTCGACTGCCAGCTGTGAAGCATGGCCTATCAATCCCCTCATTACTTTCTTCGATGATTCGATCACCTCTTTCTCTCGGGACCGAACTACAGCGATAGTATTGTGGTTTACCTTCAGCTCTTTCTTGATTCGGCTAACCGGTGTACCGTCAGATAACATCTGCACCACTTTTGCGTAGTCACCTGGTCTCTTATCGTAAAGCCCTTGAGCCGTATAAACTGCCGGGCAAGTCTTCTCAACTGTCAAGTTAGCTGGAAGGTTATCAGCTTCTATCGTTATCCTCTTTTTTTCGGTCGGCATTTCTATCGGTGTAGGCAATTGAGAATGTAATCTCAATAAGGATATTGGCAAGGACAATTAGACATAAAACATATTGTGCGGTTAGGCTTTTACTGATAGTCAACGACTTATGAAAATCTATATGCGATTTCTGACTTTGATAGGGGGGGAGGGGGGTCGGATTTCGCGGCCCGCCGATCACCGAGACCGATTGTAGCCCATAAAAAAATTTTCACTAATTGCGGCCAATCGTGCTGATAATCTGTTATCATTAAGCCAATGCCTCTCACCTGGACACCGCACCCCGCCTTACCGCCTCTGACAAAATCGGAGATGCTGTCCATGAGTCCCGAGTCAATCCTCGCATATTATGAGACTAGAGAAGAAGCAATCGCACAAGAGAAAGACGATCCATACCGGCATGGCTTTGAACTGGATACTTGGAAGCGGGCAGATGATCAGCTAAAGACCCACTCCGAAATCCTCGTTATGGGCGGAAATCGTGCGGGTAAGAGTTTTTGGGCGGCCAAGCGGGTAGTTCAATGCCTCGTAGAGAACCCTGGCACTATTGTTTGGTGCTTAACCGAGACAGCGGCTAATTCGATACAATTCCAACAGAAATTAATTTTTGATGCTCTTCCAAAAGAACTTAAGTCGTTGGGTAGAGGTAAGATAGGATACATAGTCCACAGTTTAAAAAATGGATTTACGGGGGCGAAATTCACTCTGCCTAATGCGAGTCAATGTATATTTAGATACTGGGCTCAGGACATTTCGACAATTGAAGGAGGAGAGATCGGCTCACCGCAAGATCCAGTCAATGGAACACATAATATCGGCTATTGGGCAGATGAACTCGTACCTATGTCATGGGTAAACACACTTCGATTTCGGACCGTGACCCGCAATTCCAAGGGAATTATCAGCTTCACCGCCGTTGACGGATGGAACAGCGTAGTCAAATCGATGCTCACCGGTGCCCGCACCATAGAATCAACGAAGGCGGATCTCCTAAACGGCGAAGAAGTACCTCTCGTTCAACAGCCCATCCGCAAAGCCAGTTCAGTGGTTTATTTCCACACAGCGGCGAACCCCTTTGGCGGATGGGAAGCAATGAAGAATCAGTTAGAGGGTGAGAAGCGTGAAACTATCCTTTGCCGGGCTTATGGAGTGCCTGTGCGCCAATCGAGAGCCATTTTCCCTAATCTGACAGACAAGAACTTCTGCACCCCCGACAAGCTCCCCGATTTCAAAGAAGCCAATTGGGTAATGTCGATTGATCCGGCGGGAGCAAAGCCGTGGACAATGGTCCTCTTTGCCATCGATCCACATGGAGTCGCATGGGCGGTTAAAGAATTTCCTGATTTCGATACATGGGGCGGTTGGATTGACTTAACCAAAGACAAGCTAAGTGCTGGCGAGGCCGCCCAACCGAACGGGTACGGCCTCAAGGATTATGCCGATGAGATTAGGAGAATGGAGAAGATGTGCGGGGATAGTGAGGTCATCCGCATAATCGACCCGAGGTTGGGAGCGGCGAGCTATCAGAAAGCGGAAGGCAGTTCCAACATTATCGATGATTTATCGGATGAAGACATTATCGTTCAGCCGGCAGAAGCGTTAGACATCGAAACAGGATTACAGGCGATTAATAATCTCTTAGCATGGGATCGGGAAAAACCGATGGATTTGGATAATAAGCCTAAATTGATGTTTTCGGACGAATGTCAAAATCTCATAAGTTGTCTGCAAGCATACACTCCCGGCGGTTCGCTTAAAGCGCCCGAAAAAGACTTCCCTGACTGTGCAAGATATTTTGCAGTGGGGAACTTCGAGTATTTCGGCAAGGAGGAATTAATTTCAACAGGCGGAGGAGGATATTAATTATGGGAGTAACTAAGAAATGGAGTGCGATGCAGAGGGACCAGGTGGTCATTTTGCGAAAAACTGGGTTGAGTTGGCCAAAGGTGAGCAAAGGAGCGGGAATCCCTCGTTCCAGTTGTCAGAAAATTTGGGCGGAGGACTCGGACGGTGAAGTGGAACTGCCCAAACCACCGGCAAATCAGATAGAAAAAGCACGGGTTCTCAAGCTCGTTCCAAACCCGAGGCTTATGCTCATTTACTTTGAAGATCGGGAAGGGGTTGCAAGGTGCGTAAAGCGGCCCGAGCAGAATCACCCTGTTAAATCGGAAGTATATGTCAAAAAGGTCGAAGGAGACGATGATTTGTATCGAATCGCATGAGCGACAGGAGAAACGAATCGATGCCATGTTACAGGAAATGGTGGTGGAGGAGGGCTTGGCGGCATTTGAGGCGGGCAGAAACCCCAGCAATTTCACCTTAAAAGAAATTAGCGAATTTATCGGAGTGCCTCTTGTCACAGTCCATCGGGTTGAAAAGGACGCACTGAAAAAACTTAAAAAAATAATGTTAGAATTGGAGATCAAAAATGGAAATACAGGAATTTAGCGAAAAAGGGCCGGCTGTCGATGCCATCAAAAAGGAGTTTGACGATGCAAAGTCGAATTTATCCTTTTGGATGGATAAAGCCGAGCAAGGTAGGGAATGTCGATTTAACGAATGGGCGGGCAAGGATGAAAGCGGAAAGAAGAACGGACCGGAAGCATTTCCTTGGAATGGAGCCAGTGATCTCGAAGCAAATCTTATTAATCCATTAATTGATGGCGATGTAGCCCTCCTTTCTCAATCGTTATCACAGGCCAACCTGGTAGCCGCTCCCGTGGAAAGTGGAGACATTGGCAGTGCAAAGATGGTAAGCGAGTTTTTGAAGTGGCGGATGAACTCAATGACGGAACTTCCTCGGGAGGCCGCCATCGGAGCAAACTATTTATTACAGAACGGTATCACTTTTTTCGGCACTTACTGGAAGCGGGAAACCACTCGAGTGTTTAAGGACATCAGCCTCGAAGAGATTGCCCAAATGAGTCCCGAACTGGCAATGGCGATCCAAGATCCCGAGATGAAAGAGGGAGTCGAAGAAATGCTATTCCCGCTATTCCCTAATCTGAAAAAGCGAAGAGTTCGTAAAATGATCAATGAACTTCGCAGTAAAGGAGTATCAAAAGTCCCGACTGAGAAAGCGGTAGTAAACAGACCGGCAATTAAAGCGTATGAACTCGGCAGAGAAATAATCATCGACTCGAATGTAATTGATTTAGAATCGGCCAGAAGCATTCACTGCATCCATTATTACAGCCCCGAAGCATTAATGCAAAAGGTCAGTGAGGGATGGGATAAAAAGTGGATCGAAGAAGTCCTTGAGAACTCAAAAGGCTTTTATGCGGACGAAAGTTATTCGACTGATTTAATGTCTTACGACTCCGGCAACTTTTACGGCACACAGAATTACGAGGGCATGGTTCGGGTAATTACAACTTATCGTAAGGAACTCGATGAGGATGATGTACCGATTTGCACGATTACTTGCTGGGCGGATGAAGCGGAAGGTCATGGGTTTCATAGTCCGATGGAATATGACGAAGGTCGTTATCCCTTTGTCTGTATTACCCGAGAAAACCTCAATCACCGCCTACTCGATTCCCGAGGTTACCCTGAGCTTTTAAAGTCTTATCAGCAAGCTGTCAAAACGGAGTTAGATAGTCGGCGCGACCGCGCCTCGATGAGCACAATGCCAGCCGCAGAATATGTCGTTGGCCGGAAGCCCGAACGGATCGGACCAGGTGCGCAGATTCCAGTTCGCAGAAGGGGAGAGTTTGGATTCGTAGAAATCCCCCGCTATTCACCGGCATCGATGGAGGTGGAGATGCAGTTAAGACAACTCGCCAATAAGATAACCGGTCGGGCAACATCCGCCGAAGACGCAGTTGAAGCAAACAGCATCCGCCAGCACTTGGTCAATCAGTGGCTTAACGGATTCAAACAGGTTCTTAATCGGGTATGGTGCTTGGATAGAACTTATGGCGGACCACAGATTTGGTTTCGGGTTACCAATAATGAGCAAGGCGCTCAACTCATGCTTGATGAGACTGCGGAGGTTTATGATTTTAACATTACTTGGAACAGCATGAACCAGGACGAGGAAAAGGTTCTTCAGAAACTCGATACAGTGGGTAAATTAATGTCGCAGTACGACAGACAGGGTCAAGCTCGGTATGACATTTATCTTCGTAAAGTGCTTGAGGCTATTGATCCAAATCTTGCCGGTCAATTGATTGCCCCCGCGGAAGAGGCAACGGACAAAGAGATCAAGGAAACTTCTGCCGATATTGCTAAGATATTCTCGGGACAAGTGGTTAATGCACCACAGCAAGGGGTTAATTCCCAGCTTCGTCTGCAAGTTCTCCAGCAATACTTGCAAGGTACTCCCGAAGTGCCAGCGACCGATGTTCAAAATCGTATGCAAGAGGACGAAAACTTTGCCAAGAGACTTCAGACATATGCGGGTCAGCTTGAACAAATGGAAGCACAGAATCGCAACGCACTAATTGGCCAGCTTGGGACTGCTCCCGGTAATGTACCAGGTACATCGATGGCCGCTTAACTTAAAGGAAATATTATGAGTTTATATAAAAATATCGCCAAGAAGAAGGCACGAATTGCCGCCGGATCGAAGGAACGAATGAGAAAGCCTGGAGCAAAAGGTGCACCATCTGCCAGTGCGTTTAAAAAGGCGGCAAAAACTGCAAAAAAACGCAAATGACTTTAGCAGATGCGATTAACGGCCTAGGGGAACAGACCGAATGGCTAACAGTAAAATCATTTATCCTCGAACAGAGGGATATGTGCTTAGTCGATTTTCAGGACTATACCCATGTCGATAATCCGCAAAAACTCGCCCGACTATCGGGTGAGATTGCTGGACTTACACGAATAATTGAAAGCTTAGAAAATGCCGAAACTGACACCCCATCAGCAATTTAAAAACGAACATCGAGCCTTGCTAAATCGCTGGCTAGAAGAGAGTGATATCGATGACCATGAGATGGCACAAATCGCCCTGACCGATGTTGAAGAATGGATGGACGAGGAAGTTGTTGATTTTGAGTGCGACATGAGCCTCGATGACGAAGAACACGAAGCGTAAGGGCTACATTTACGAGCAGACTTTCTTCACTGAAGCGTTAAAGAATGGGTTGGAAGTTTTCATCCCACTAGGTGACCATTTACCAGTTGACTGTATCCTCGTAAATTCGGCGGGCAAAAATTTTAATGTCCAAATTAAGGGGTCTGAAAAGTCAAGCAAAGGGGAAAGAAAAAACGGGTGCAAACGGTATCGATTTTCCACGACTACTGGGCGGGTAGTAAAGCAACCACTAGACTGCACAAAAGTCGATATAGTGGCAATATTTTGTGCCGACATAAACACCTGGTATCTAATCCCATGTATGGCTCTCGATGGAGCATTAACAGTTGCGGTTTACCCGGACAACCCCGAGTCCAAAGCCAAGCACGAGAAATATCGGGAAGCGTGGGACTTATTTAAAACTTCCTGAAAATTTTTATTGGCCCCCTGTCATAATCGGAAGTGGCGAACCATTTCGGTACGCAGAAAACGCAAGAGTGCGAACTTCCCAAACGCAGAGAAAATATGGCAGATACAGAAATTAGCGAGGCTCCGGCTACGACAGAAGCAGAAACAAACACGCAAAGCATTACGACCCTTGAGGAGTTAACGGCATCGTTCGTTGACAAAGTTGAGGAGAGTGAAGCGAAAGAGGAATCTGAAGCGGAACCAAGTCCCGAGACTACTACCGCAGACGCAGAGACCGACCAGGATACAGATGTTCTTTTACAGTCTACCGAATCTGAGGAATCAGAAGAGGAAACGGAAGAGATAGCAGAAGAGGAGGAGTCCACTGAAGAATCGGGGGACAATGAGCCGCAGTCTAAAGCTGTTGGTAAACTTCTGAAACAGGTGAACCGCTTGACCGCTCGCGCAAAAGCAGGAGATGAGCTTGCCGAAACACTAAAATCAGAAATTGCATCATTAAAATCCACCCCTCAAAAGCAATCGGAATCCAGTCAGCCAGCTCTCGAAGAAGTCCAGGACTTTCAGTCATTGGAAACTCTTCGGAAGGAAGCTCTTGCCGCCAAGCGTTGGTCGCTCCAACACATCGGAAAAGATTTTATCGAAGTCGATGGGAAGGAATATGCCGATGAGGATATCAGAAATATTCTCACCCAAGCAGAAGATTATCTAACGGAGAAAATACCCGAAAGGGCGCAATATCTCCAGGCATCCGCTCAGTGGCAACAGGATACGATCAATACTCACCCGTGGATTTCAGAAACAGTCGATACAGACCAAGCCGAAGAACGGAGATCCGTTTTAGGTCAGATAAAAAGTCAGTATGCCGACATTCTCAAATCCCTACCTAATGGCGATTTTGTAGCGGCAACACTCGTTCGAGGAGTTGAAGCGATTAAATCAGATCAGGCGGCCAAGTCGGCCAAACCGAAAGCCAAAAGGGTAGCCAAAGCACCTCCGACAACGATGGGCGATTCATCCCCACCGGTACAAACCTCAGCCACTAGGCAGACTGCAAATAAACAGAAAATTTTGGAGCGTAAAAATCTCTCGGTCAACGATCTCGCCGCATTTCTTGCGGACTAAAAAAATTTAAAAATCTTAAAATAAGGAATATATAAAATGGCTATAGCAACTTCGTATAACGTGTTGAGTACCAAGGGCTCACGCGAAAATTTAGAAAATGTGATGAAAACGGTTTCTCCACAAGAGACTCCAATTTACAGCACGATTTCTCAATCCGCCGCTCCCAAAGCGACTCTTAATGAATGGTTAGTTGATTCACTCGCTGATCCCGCCGGCTCAAGTGCCGCAACAAACGCAGACGGTGTAGATATTACTCTGTCGAATGCCGCTAACTTAATTGATAGCCGCGCTCGTCTAGGTAACCGGGTGGCAACACTTAGGGATATCTTCGCAGTTTCTCGTCAGGCCGAAATGGTTGATGTTGCTCCTGGTGGATCTCTCTTTGCGGCCTCAACTGCAAAATCTTTAATTCAGTTGAAGAACAGCCTTGAAGTGGCAATCGCTTCAAACAACGATCAAGCCGCTGGCTCAGGTTCTGCTGGAGCTACGATGTGCGGACTTGGAATTTGGTCTGACCCAACTGCAACTGGTAACACTTTCGACACAACCTTAAAACAAGGTTTCCGTGCAGTAAGTGGTTCTCGTGTAAGTCTTGCAAGTTTGACCGAATCTGCTTTCCGTGGATTACTTCAGGCTGTTTACACTGCCGCTGGTTCTAAAGGCTCTTTTAAGTTATATGCCGGCCCAAATTGCGTTAATAAAATAACGGACTATACGAGATCCACCACTGCAAACAGTGACTTTAACTTTAACCAGGATGTTAAGGATGGTATCTTGAAATTATCAGTGGTCCAGTACATTTCGGACTATGGTGTAGTGGACATAATCCCTACTTTGTGGAACGGGCGTAGGGATGCTGGAGCAAGTGGAACAAGTACAGCACTGGGAACTGTTAACACAGATCGAGGATATCTCCTTCCATCTGATGACACTGTTTCCTTGAAGTTCTTGGAAGGCATGACCGTTCAGGATCTTCCTGACAACGGTGCTGGGAAACGCGCATTTACAGAGTGTATGGCTACGATTCGCGTATCCAACCCACGCGCGCTTGGTTCAATAGTTTAGGTTTAATTGGTTTATTTGGTGTTATTTTGGGAGGCCGGTTGGGTAGTGGCCGGCCTCCCTTTTTTCTTTAAAATATGAGCTTAAATATAATAGTAAAAGGCGGTAAGAGAAGCGGAATGTCGGGCGAAGAAATGGCTCATTACTTGGCCAAGAAAGTTGACCGACAAGCCGCACAAGAAAAAGCCGGATATAAGCAAAGAGCATTAGCCGCTCGTAAATACGGCCAATCTGTCGGCGGGGGTAAGAACCTCCGAGCCGTTCGGTCCGTAGATTTATCTACTTACATGAGGCATGAACAGGAAAGACCAGGCTGTATGTCCGACCCTCAATATTCTAAAGACTTCGCAAAAGCCAACCCCGAAACGGTAATCGGAAGTTGAGAACTGTAACCTACACCGAACTTAAAAATCGATTCACCTCGGCCATCGGGGTGGACACATTATTATCGGTAGAAGAAACAGCTTTCAAGAACTCGTTAAATGACCGAGTAAAAGGAGCATGGACCCGCGCACAATGGCCCGAGCTAATGACAGTAGTGGAGAAATCTGTTGCCGCCGTTACCTCGCCAATCGTTGCAGACAAGGCGGTTCAAATCGACAACGATGCAAATCTGATGGATGTGTTTTCGGTCTTCGATAAGAATCCATTATCGGAGAGAACCGCATTCAAGTTGGATTACAATTTAATCAATGGGTACTTAGTATTACCCGCCAATTCGTCTCAAAGTTCAGTCTTTGTAATGGGTAACCAGGTAACACCTTCGAGTTATGGTGAGTCAGGCGATCCCGACCTCCCAAGATTCTTGGAGAGGTACTTATTATTAGCAACCATTGCAGACTGGTACAAATCAGACGGCCAGCTTGAAAAAGCGATCCAGCAAGAACAAATGGCGGAAGAAACCTTGGCACTCGAAATCGACCGAGTCGAACGCCTAGAAGGAATGAACAAAATATCAGTCAACACATATCCGAGCTACTCGTTCGGAGTTAACATTTTAACAACAGTATAATATTATGGGACTATCAGGAGTAAATATTCTAAATGCAATGGGAGCTGGCGGAAGCCTTTACGCTAACGATACAGCGGCTCACGCTGGCACATTCACATCAATTCAATTCACCGAGGATTCAGTTTTATCTGCATATGTCGGTAAAGTGGAAAATGTATCCGCATTAATTTCAGACGGGACTACTTTTTCGCAAGGCCAAGTAATTTATGGTGAATGCACGAGTTTCACTTTGGCGAGTGGAAGCTGTTTGGCCTATAAACAGTAATGCCTTTTAACTGCCTAGGACTCTTAGTTGGGGACACCGATGCAGATAATGCAGTCGGTCCGCCGATAGATGGTGCATTGAGGGCAGAAAACGGGGCTTTTTTAAACACAGAAGACGGGAGCATTTTAGCTTTTGATTAAAAACTATGAATAAGAAAATTTCAGCATTAACCGCTTTAGGCACAACTCCCGCCGGTGCGGATATCATTCCAATCACCGATGTGAGTGGGACTCCTACAACGAAAAAAGTAACCGTTACAAATTTGATGGGAGCATCTCCCGTCCAATCGGTTGCCGGACGAACGGGAACAGTTACAGTTGATGCTGGTGATCTTACAGACGGAGATTTCGGAGGCACTGCAATCCTTGGATTCGATGCGACTCTGAACGATCAAACAGGTACTGCATACACTTTATTAGCTGGAGATAATGGTAAGGTAGTAGTCCTTAATAATGGGTCAGCTATTACAGTAACAGTTCCAAGCGGACTAGGTGCTGGGTTTAATTGTAGTTTCGTACAGAAGGGTGCTGGTCAAGTCAGCTTTAGTGCTTCAGGTACTACTATTAATAACAGACAATCACACACCAAGATCAATGCTCAGTTTGGAGTAGCAAGTTTAGTTGCCTACGCTGATGATGTGTTTGTCTTAGCTGGAGACACAGCTTCCTAAGAATGTTCGTTCTTCCTACATTTGGGTTGGGGGTCATAGGCAGTCCTACTGTACCACCTGTACCACTTGAGACTTTTGATACTGCTACTCTTGAGAATGGACAGACTGCTATTGGCAACTCTAACACCTTAACCTTCACAGTTAATCCATCTGCATCAATAAGTGCTGGTTCTACTTTAACTATAGCTGGACTTACAGGATCGCAGACATCTGACAATGCTTCATTAACAGTTGGAGGTACTAATGCGGCAATCTTTGGATCAAGTGGATCATGGACTCAGTCATCAGGTACATTAGTTCTTACAGTTGCTGGAGGTCAAAGCGTACCAACAGGTTCAGATACTGTTATTACCTTTACTCTGACAAACCCAGCTTCAACGAATGCTGGAGTCACAGGTATTACTTTAGCTTCGAGTGGCTTTACAACTGCTAATATTAGTGGAACATTTTTAAATGCAGTAGCTCTATTCAATGTCACAACACGAGACACCGAAGCAAACATCTTAGCAAGCACACCCACCAATCCGAGCGGAGAAGTTAACATCGCATTCGGTACAGATACCTATGATTTCTACATTTATAGTGGAGGTGCTTGGTACATTTATAACAACGATTCTTAATAGCTATGCCAACAACAATACCATCAATCACTTCATCCACTCGTCCAGGTAGTCCCTCGGCAGGTGATGCTTACTTTGAAACAGACACGAGAAACTACATCATCTATGACGGCACGAATTGGCGGGTGTATAATAGTGACGGCGTGTCTATAAGTGCTGTATCTAACTCGTTTAGTGCTGAGTTTGACGGCACAGATGATTACATTTCCTTGGGTACTTTATCAGGATTTAATAGTGCAGCGACATTGTCTGTAGGTTTTTGGATTAATTTGAGAGACTACGCTGGATCAACTGTAGAAGTTCCGTTTTCTTCGGGCACAAGTACCAGTAATCGTGTAGCATTTTATTTAAACTCGTCCTCCCAACTTAGATGGGGTATCGATGGTTCAGTTAATAATTGTATACTTAACTTAGCTTCGCCGACAGATTACAGATCAACAGATGCTTGGCATCATGTATTAGGAACTTATAACGGAAGTTCTATTACTTTGTATTTTGACGGTTCACAAGTAGCTACTACCCCCTCTTCAGTCCCTTCCACCACTCAATCAACAGCTGGTAATAATGGTTCTATAGCTAAAGCAGGTTGGGGTACTAATTATTTTGACGGACTGTTAGATAATTTAGCTATTTGGAATGCTTCTTTAGATGGCGATGATGCTTCTAGTTTATACAATAACGGACTGCCAATCGATCCAACATCTAATGCTGGTACTTATGATAAATCAGCAAACCTTACAAATTGGTACAGAATAGGAGAAGGCAATGATACTGTAAGTGGTGGCGGAAGTCCTACAAACGGAGGTACTATAGGCACAGTAGTCAATGCAGAGAATGCTGGTACGAATGACGGAACAGGTAACGGAGGAGCAACATACAGTATTAATAAGCCATGAGAACATATGTAATTATAGACGCATCTGAAGTTAGTTCGGTTGACTTTAGCCAGGTATTACAAGCAGATGCAGATAAACTTCGCTACTCACTAGACGGTACACAAACATTCGTTAAGTACGAAGGCGAACAACCATCCTTTCTGAGCGGTAAGACCGAATACACTCATTCCGAGATGCTCACTATTCTAGCAACTGACGAGTGGACATCTGACGAACCTCCTGGCGAATGATTTACACCGCCATAATAGTATTGGCGTTGTGCATGGCATCGTGCAGTTTGCGCTCTGTCTACCCAACCTTGGGCGGTATAGCTGGAGGTGGAGTAGGTAGTCTAGGTGGCCCAGGTACTGCGGCATTAGGTGCTGGTGCTGGCGTACTAGCTGGCGAGGCACTCAAAAACAAAGATGCCCTTATTGAAGCAGAAGAAAAACTTGATTTACTCACACACGGAGATGTAAGCGAGTTAGTGGCAAAGGGCATGGAGAGCCACAAGTCAGGCTTTGAGGCATTCACATCCTACATCAAAAAGATTCTAATCGGAGCGGCAATACTGCTCGGAGGGTACTTGGGTATCCCCATTTTCGTAGCAAAAAGAACTGCCCGTCAATGCTCTCAAACCGAAGCAATTAAACATCAGACTCGCGCACCATTTCCTGTAAAACCTCCTTCCCGTGAAAAATCTTAAATTACTCGCAGATCAATTCTCAACTCTTTCAAAGAAAGCAAAGATGTTTACTGTTTTAGCTGGCTTGGTCATTGGCATTATAATCCTCGACTGCCTGTTCTAATGGACCGAACCGCATTAGCTGGAGCCGGTGGATCGCTTGCTAGTATAAGCGGATCTTTCCATGAACTAATCGGAATTATTGCCGGTGGGATGACGATTATATATATGGCGGTTAAGATTTACCAGGAGGTAAAGAAGAAGTGAGCCGGTATCGTTCATACGGCAAACTAGACGATCCATTCACATCGGAAGGGGATACTTTCTTTCTGCGGATGAATGCCCGTCTACGCCCTAACCAGTTAAAGCCTGGTGAGGTAGCATTGTCGAAGAATGGTCGAATGAATAAGGATGGAACTTGGCAGACTCGCAAAGGGTTATCGACTTTGTTTGGATCGATTACCTCGGGTGAAAATGCGATCCGATTGCCTTACATTATTTTATCGGCCCAACGGCAGAGCAATGTAGTAACCTTAATTTTAAGCACTACACCTTCGCTTTCTTTTATACCTGGTGAAGATTTCCACATCGATGACCTAGATGCATCAGTCGATGGCACTCAAACTTTAGCTTCGGTCAATTTTACAACTAAGACTCTGACTTTTGCCAATAGCGGAGCGGATACCACTTTTACAGTAAAGGGTGAAAGTGTAGGGAATACTTCCGTGGTAGCTTCCGGCACATCCATAGGTACAACTTTAAATTTTACCCTAAACGATAACGGGGTAAACGAAGTATTCGGATCGGCAGTCTTTTCGGATGCCACATCGAATAACGATGATTATATTTTTACCGCTACTGATACCACCTGTATCATTCTGCGTCTGAAAGACTCGGCACTTTTCAAGTGTCGGTATGAGGCTGGAGGGGAATCAGTCGATGGACCGGTTCAAATGACTCAGGGACTCGGAAAGATGTATATCTTTAGGACTCGTCAGACAACTCTCGAGGCCAGCCCCGAGGTTCAGCGAGTGGATATCTCATCGGCATCGCAAAGTGGGCAGACGATAACTGTAAACGCCACGGCACATGGCCGCTCGGCTAATGATTATGTTACTTTAACCGGTCTAGGAAATTGGACTAATAATCCAAATGACTGTTACCAAGTGGCCACTGCATCGACAAATCAGTTTACAGTTACAATGGCAACGAGCCAAAATACGACCTTTAATGTTTCCGGTGCACAGGTAGAATTTTTCTTAGACTTCACTAAAGTGGCAAATGGAACTTATACTGCACCGCTCTACCTGACTGATACCACAACAGTCGCACAGGACGGAGTGGTAACCATGGATATAAATTCTCACGGCCTGTCCGCTGGGGATGATTTAACCATCCAGTCAGGTACAAGCCCATTCGACCTCTTTACGAATCAAAAAACTCGTGTTTCCAATGTCCCGAATGCAAATCAATTTCAGTTTAATTTAGAAGTCGCAAATGTTTCAATTGGCCAGTCTAAAACTTTAACAGTTAATAAACCCCTAGCAGTCGGAAAAGGCTACATTCACCAACCCGCCGCACCTTGGGGAATCGTTCACGAACGAAGGCTTTGGATGCCTTACTGGTACACCTCGGAAACTAATCCTACGGACCGAGGAATAAGGGATGAGATAGTAAGTTCTGACATTATGGATTTTGATACAGTGGATGTGATTGGCAATCAGTTTAGACCCTCTGCCGGGCAAAGCGATTACTTGGTCCAGCTTACTCCATTCACTAAGGATTCGCTCGTAGTATTTAATCGAAAATCGATCCATCTAATGAGTGGGATAAGCGGATCTCTTGCTGATGTTTCGACCAATGTGGTAACCACAGAAATCGGATGCTCGGCAAGAAAGTCAGTAGTCCAGGTAGCAAATCAAATAATGTTTTTATCTGACCAAGGTATCTATTCAGTCGAATTTCTTGACGCTTATAATTTACGGGGAACAGGCACTCCAATCTCGGAAACCATCCAGCCCTTTATCGACCGAATTAATCAGGATTATGTTCATCTGTCTTGTGGAGTTTACTTCGATAATCGTTACTGGCTGGCGTTACCATTAGACATTGTTCCAGGGAGCGGAGATGCAACTAAGCTTAACACTATAATCGTGTACAGCTTCCTTAATGGAGGCTTTGAAAGCATCGACACAGTTAACTCAACCGAGTTTGCGATTCGTGAATTAATAGTCGGCAAAGAAGGTTCGCAGAATGCCCTCTATCTTACCACTGAAGAAGGCGGCATCCACAAAGTCGATGGAGCAGATGGAGGGGATGTGGTAAGTATGTCCGCCGGTCAGGCGGTTCCCGAAACCATCGATGTAGTAAGCCAATGCACCACTCGCCAATACGATGCCGATACTGCCGATAGGAAAATGTTTTCCCGTTCCGAGCTACATATAAAAAGCTCAGATCAAGGACTTTCCGATGGTGATATCAGTTTCATAACTGAAGATCCCGACTCCACATCTTCGGCCACATCGATCTCCACTCTGCTAGGTTCAACTTTACCGGCAAACGAGGATTCCTCAATCCGATTGGGAGTAAGAAAAAGAGGATTCGGAATACAGACAGACTTTAAGCCCACAGTGGGCAGACCATTTTTACGGGCAGTTAAGATAGATGCCCGAGTAACAGACAGAAGCACAACTTCAATTTCATAGGAGAAACATTATGGCAGTATTATCAACAGGACAGAGTTTTGCGAGTGGCGATCAAGTCACCGCACAGAAATTAATTGATATTGTCGGCCAAGCGTATTTTACCTCGGCGGCAGATACGACTGACAATTCGACCCTTACTTTAGGTTCGAGTAAATTAAAAGTTAAGGATGCCGGAATCACAGCGACCCAGTTGGCCACGGATTCCGTCATCACCGCAAAGATTCAAGATGGAGCAGTAACAGCCGCCAAGCTAGATGCTGGAGCAGTAAGTGTTCTCATGCCAACGGCATCAATTATGCCTTACGCCGGTTCATCTGCCCCAACAGGTTATTTATTGTGTGATGGTGCGGCAATTTCACGCTCCACTTATTCGACTCTTTTTGGACTGTTGGCAACCACCTACGGATCGGGAGATGGTTCATCGACTTTCAATATCCCCGACCTTCGAGGCCGAGTAATTGCCGGACAGGATGATATGGGCGGAGCATCTGCTAATCGATTAACTGGTTTAACTGGTGGAGTTGACGGAGATGTTTTAGGCGGATCAGGAGGAGCAGAAACGCACACCCTCAGTACCGCAGAACTGCCCGCTCATACCCACGGATTAATCATTGACTCATCCACATCAGACGATTTCGGGACTTCGGGGGGAAACACAAATAATGTTTGCTCGGGTTCGGGTTCGACCGCTTCAACAGGAGGAGGCGGAGCCCACAACAATGTTCAGCCGACCATCATTTTAAATTACATAATAAAGACTTAATATGGACTTCATAAAAAAATTAATCGGCCCATCGGAAGAGGAAATTGCAGAAGAAGCAGAGATGCGTTTAAATCTAGTACAACAGGCCCAAATAGCTCCCCAGCAAGTAACTCGCTCAAAAGACCCGCTTTCCCACCAATACGGGGACACCCATGTTCAAATGCGTCGGCGTACAAACCCAAGCCATTTTCCCGACACCAACCCCGAGCATTTTAATCAGGATATTTCGCAAGACCAGGTAATAAAATATTTAGCCGAACAATCGCCAAGCGGGGAATCGTTAGCGTACATCAATCCGATCGAACGGGAACTTCTCATGCTCTCCGGTGCAAAGGGTAAAATGACAAAAGATGGAATAGTTTCCTTCGCCCCCGAAGATCCGCTCAAACAGGCGGCCATGCTTCTTAACACAGCCGCACCGGAAGGTGAAGGATTAGCGTACATTAATCAACAAGAAGCACAAATGCTAAAGGATGCCGGTGGAGCGGGTGAACCGGTCAACTCCTCGGGAGTACCTTCCTTCTTCTTGCAGAAACTCTTTGGAGGAGGAAAAGCACCCCCTCCCTTACCCGAATTTAATGTCGGCAAATCTGCCCGAGATTATGTCGGAGCAATGGCCGACTCAGGGCTTCAAGATCAAATGCTTGGGGTACGCCAAAAGTACGACCCACAGTATCAAGATTTACAGATGGGTCTTGCCCAACGAGCCGCCGATCCGATGGCTAGCCTAGCAGAATCGAATGCTATGCGGTCACAGGATTTCGGGGCGAGGATGGCAGAAAGACAGGCGGGGTCAGATATTTCTATGCTTGGTCGATTTGGTGCGGATATGAATCAGGCTTATCGTGCATCCGATCCACTCATGCAAGCTCGTACACAACAAGCTAACCAGTTAGCCGATCAGGCTTTCAATGAAGCACAAATGACTGACCTATCGCCCGAAATGAGACGGCGAGCCACTCAGTCCGCCCGTGAAGGATTAGTGGCGAGGGGTAGGGGAATGGATAATGCGGGCATTGCCGCTGAGGCCATGAGCCGAGAGGATTATTTAAGAGATATTATCGGACAGAATCGCCAACAAGCACAAAGCCTCGGATCTTATGCATCTAATTTAAATAAATCAACCTCAGTCGATCCAATGGCGATGCTTCGAGGTGGACAGAATTATACCGCCCAAGGATTTGGAGAAAGGTCCGCACTTTTCGGAATGCCACAGGAATCAGTAACTCGGATAAATCCCGATGCTGGAGTAAATATTGGTATGCAAGGTTATGCTAATAAAGCGAACTACGACTCAGCAAATTACGCCGCCCGAGAAAATGCGGCGAGCGGAATGGCACAGGGTTTATTTGGTGCGATTGGATCATTAGGCGGTGGATATCTAAGCAGAGGATAAAATTATGGCAATTGGAGATACAGTTCAGGCGGGCTTAATGAAAATCGACACCTCGGCCTATGAAAGGGCGGGACAGGCAAATGCGAATGCAAATATGGCATTCGGCAATGCTCTTAACCAGGTAGCAAAAGGATTCATCGAAGGGCGAGAAAAGAAAGCACGGGCAGAAGAAATGACGGGCTATCTGATGAACCAGGGAGTCTCCGAAAAAGATGCCAAAGCAATCGCCAAGAATCCATTTCTGCAAAAAGAATATCAGCGTAAAAAAGGTGCTGAACAGCAGATGAAGATCGAAGAAGGCCGAATTGCCCAAATGGCGGCCAACCGGCGAAGTGCGCAAAAGATTGCTGGAGATAAAGCCGCACAGATACAATCGGAAAAAGATTTGATTCAGGCAGAGGCAGATGAGTTGAAGGCAAATCAGATGGGCATGGCAGAAGCCCTTTTAGCTGAAACACCCGATCCAGCAGTCGTAGAAGACTTTAACCAAGCACAGCCTGGCCTATTCGCTTTAGGCGGGGATCAAGGTGCAAGAAATCGATTTTTAGAATTTCAAAGGGATGAAGCACCCAAAGTATTAGGCGGAGAACTTGGCTCATCTGATTTTGGTCGGTTTGCTAAAGAGCAAAATCTTGATCCTGTGCTTGCTGGTAGTCGATTTATGAGTTTGCAGAAGGCGGAGGCTGATTTAGCAGAGTCAAATAGAATAGACCCAAAAGATGCAATTGACCTTAAAAATAAGGAAGAGACAACAAGGCAATTATTCGACAAGCCATTAAACGATCTTAGTGCTAATTTCGATAAAAATAAACAAGTACAAGATTATAAAAATGTCGTTATATCTTATAATACGATAAGTTCAGCGGCAGAAAATCCGTCAGCCGCTGGTGACCTTAGTTTAATTTTTCAATACATGAAAGTTCTTGATCCTGGTAGTACAGTTAGAGAAGGGGAGTTTGCTAACGCACAAAACGCCGCCGGTGTCCCCGATCGAATAAGGAATATGTTTAATAATTGGTCAAAAGGCCAAAGACTTGACGAAAAACAAAGACAAGATTTTATTACCCAAGCTAAAAAAATAGTAGATGCTAGAGGTAAATCTATTGATCCCTTGATCCGCCAAACTAGGCAGAAGTTTGACAGAACAATTAATAAGCAAAATCGAAATCTCGCACCGGACCAAGCTAACTTACTTTTTGAGGAGGTAATATTCCCTGACATAAGATTACCTCAGAACGGGCAACCACAAGGAAAACCCCCACAAGATCCAAGTGTACCACAGGCAAGTACATTACCAGGTGGCGGTATATTCACACCGATTGCTCCGTAATGGCTAAGTACGAAATTAGTCACCCCGAGCTACCACAGGTCCGAGGGATACTAGAATTAGAGGATGGCGAGGAACCATCCGATCAGCATTTTTGGGAAGCAACTAAGACGATGGTGCGGCCATACGGTGCATCGCAATTGTCAAACGAGGCTAAAATATCCGCCTATCGGAATGGATTCTTTGATACTCCGTCCGGTCCGATATTAGATGTGGATGATGACCCTGAGACGATTCAAGATGAGGAATCACCTGGATTACTTTCTACCCTCGGGGATATGGTTGATAACTTAGGCACAAGGATTGACCCACTAACTTCCCCATACTCTAAAGTTCTTCAGCTAGATGATGAAGCAGTATCCTACGATAAAACAGAAAATATAGAGCAATTTAGGGAAGCGGGAAAAAGACTTTTTGGGCTACTAGATAACCAAGAAAGTTTAGGCGATTTAGGATTTGATCCAATCTCCGAAGCACTCAAGCAGACAGGGATGCCATTTTATCAAAAGAATAAAGATGCCCGTGGCCGAGTTAAAGCCGCCGCAATGGATTACGCATCTGACAATATAAAATCATCTGTCGGAATGGGTACAGCTAGGGCATGGAAGACACCTGAGTTCTTACTTCGGGGCGGAGCCGCATTATCAAACTATTTAACTTTAGACGAGGAGGATGACGGGGAAGTTCTTAGCTATGTGAATAGTTTAATCGGATTTGATAAGGTAAATTACGAGTATGAAACTGCCGCCGAGTTTGCCGCATGGGTGATGGATAATCCTGTCGATGCATTGAAGGGGACAGTCGGAATAGAACCCGAATCTATGACATTTGACTCGCAACTTGAACAGGATCTCCGTTCGGGCTTCCAAGTACCCAGTGAGGGCATTGGATTAGCCTTTGAAGTTGTTGGTGATCCGCTTAATGCGGCGGGTGGTACTCTAGCTAAAGGAGTTACCGCACCCATGAGAATCGGGTTAAAAGGTAGAATGCTTAAAACGATTCAAGATGTTCAGCAAAAAACTATCCAGCTTGCCAAGTATCAGAACACTTTACAGAAACTTCCCACAGATATAGCAAACAAGAGTTTACAGGCTCTTATTCGATCTCGAATTACAAAAGAGTCTGCCAAGTTGGCGGATGAACTAGCAGAACAGCAAAAAGTTTTACAGAAGTATGGAAGCAATTCGCTTCACCTTCGTTTGATGGGTAAAGCCTCACCCGAAACTCTCGGCAAGGTGGCAATGGAAACTTTCGACCAGTCAACCGATGCCGGAAAGATGGGCATGGGATTAGTCCAGGAGGCAACAAAAGCAACCGACAAGATGAGCAAACTCCGAAGAGTTGCGAACACTGCGGCCAAGCTCAATCCTGAGATTGCCGGTGCTAGTGTTGGTGCATTAGTAGCGGGACCAATTGGTGCGGCTGTTGGAGCATCATTACCGACTATCGCAAAGATTGGAAGGTTCTTATCTTCTATGACGGAAAATAGCGCTATCCGTTATATAATAAATTCTGAACGGCAAGCTGGGAGAGAAGTGACTATTGAATCAGCCCGCCAAAGGTATAAAAACTTTAAGAATTTAAGTGGTACAGCATTGGGCTTGGGTTCAGCGGCTGGATTTTCGTTTGATCAAGATGCTTTAGGTGGCGGTGCGGCTGTGGCGGCACTAGCAACATTTATTGGTCCGAAAGCATTAAGTTTATATGATAACATTGCAAGGGATGCCCGAGTAGTCGGATCAGAACTTACCCTCGCAAGAACGGGTGATCATACACCATTCTTCCGCAGACTTTCTATGCTCCCAACTCCTGACCAAGGACTAGCTGGAGCAACGATGGATAAATTTAATATCCTAATGAAACCGAGTCCCGAGGGATTAGCTAGTAGAGTAAAAGATGCAATTGCCCAAGGGAGTAGGGCATCAGCAAAAGAGGTAAATCCATCGGCACAACCTTTTAGAGTTGGACCAGGTGGAGAGAAAATCGGGCAAGCCCCAACAATATCGAATGCCACTCAGAAGGTTGCTAATTTCTTGGATAATGCCGGTGCGGTTGGGCGATTAGGTACACCACTCGAAACACTTGGCAGATTCGGCAAAGGGATGGCCGCCGGTGCAAGTCTACCCGCAACGATTGGCTTTGTCGCATCTGCGGGTCAGCCGAGTGGTGCGGTTGCCGGAGCAATCATGTCCGCACCCTTTACCGCATTAGGTGCGGGTGCTGGGATGTACGAAAATTATAAGACTAAAGGAGATCTTTACAGTAAACAGATTGGAGATATTCAATATTATCGTGAGCATTTAACGAAAAGCGAACAGGCGGAATTTGATGCCATGCCCGCCCATATCCGCACACAAATTGCTGGATACAGTTTATCTCATCCCGATGTCGTATTTAAACAGACAACTAAAGGGGAGGGCGAGTTTGATCCTATAACGATGGAGGTGTCTTATAATCCGAATGGTTCGGGATATTTAAAGGGGACATTGGCACATGAGCTTACCCACTTCATGGAAGTCCACGGACTTACTCCGATGGTTAATCGAATACTATTCGGGGACAAGGAAACCAAGACTGCCGGAGAGTTTGCATCCTACGATAAAGATGGAAATGTTATTTATACTGATGAATTTATTGAACTGCGAGACATCTACATGGATCGACTTCGCAAAGATGCATCGTTAGACCCCGAAGCTGTTGCTGACTACGAGGCTAATCCACAAAAAATCGGTAGAGAAATATTTGCCGACCAGGGAGCGGATTTTCTTTTAACCGGTAAGCGGGAAAAAGCACTCAACCAAGGACCAGCGGGCAAAGCTATACAGGCAACAATCGATGGAATAACAGGAGTGTCTTTCCTCCGTGACTTTCTCCTTAAATTAAATCAGCCACTCAATGCAGATGGAAAATTTATTACTTCGACTGATCTATTTAAGGGCAAACTCCGAAAGATCCCCGAGCTACAGAATTTAATTGAAAAGTATTACAAGGATGTCCGAGGATTAAAGAAGGCAGAAATTGAAGGTTCTGAGTTTACCGATCCGAATACTGGAAAGACTCGTAAGACTGAAGGTAAGAAACCAATCGATGACGAGTTTGAAACTCTTTACACAGTTGAAGATCAGAAGAACCCCAATGTGGTTGATAAATTAAACACAGGCGGAATCTATAAGACTAATCCACAGACGGGAGAAATCGAAAAAGACGCACTCGGTAATCCGATCCGCATGACGGGAACGGAAGCTAATAAAGTATCCGAGGCCGCCGGAGATCATGCCGCAGATGTATTACAAAAGAATGGAATCGATGTCGAGACCAACGACAAGGGTAGGCCATTCGCCAAGGACTTACCAGCACTCAGCGAGGCAGTTATTGATCAACTCGCCAAAGGACCAATCCATCCTAGACAAATAGCCGCCTTGCGTGAAATCTCCCGAGCATTAAGACAGGGAGATGGAGAAAGGGCGGGTATGCTCATCGGATATTATTCCGCCACACAAGGCAGAAAGCCCAAGGCCGTACCATTTGCAGTTCGTACAACGATGCCTTACGGATTTGAGCTTACCGCACAGGGTAACATCCTTGTCCGTATTCACGATGTCGGGCAGATACAGAAAAACCTCGAATTTCTTAAAGGCGAAAGACAGCCAAAGAAATTACCTGACGATTTAATCGGGATGTACGATGAATTATTTGGTAACGACAATGCCGTTTGGGACGCATTTTCACTTTATAGGCAGAATACGGCCAACGGCATTGACGGCAGAACAGGACTAGATGCTGATCCAGTAATCGCAAATAAGAAGTTAAACTTTCTAAATGCCTTGCATGGTGGGATTACCAAGTCTCAAGTTGCTATGAATCCAGTGCTAGATGCAATCGGATATAATATGGCGGCTATTAATAAAAAGCATAACCCATTCGGTCCAGCCACAAAGACATTCCGATTAGATCGAGTATTTAATGCCGAACGATCAGGAAAAGCATCACCTGTAAACGAGCAAAGAGTCATTAATTTAATGTCACCCGAGGCTCAGAAACTTTTCATGCCAACCGAAACCTTTGAAGGTTCACCTGGTAGTTACTTCAGACCAAAATCTTCAAGGGATACATCGGCTCAAGTCAGGACCTTTAAAAGCCCAGTCCAATTAAAAGACGGCTCTCGGCTTTCAGGGGTAGCAGATAATCCCGAGCAGAGTCCATTCTATGGATTTGATAAGAACGGACAGGAGTTTAGCCAAGGGCGGGAATATATAAACCCACAGGATATTACTAAATCTAGAGACTCGGATCGCACCGCTAATCAAATTCGTAACGAATTAGAAAGTGGGCAGAAACTCTTCATCCCCGCCTTCCACGGCACACCGCACACCCTAGCCCCCGAAGCGGGCGCACCCTTGGGCAGATTCAGAACTTCGAAGATTGGAACAGGCGAGGGCGCACAGGCCTATGGGCATGGGCTTTACTTTGCGGGGAAGAGGGAAGTAGCAGAGTTTTACAGAAAGCAATCGAGAGACGGGGAAAACAGGTTATTTGATGGCAAAGCTAAAGATAGCACGAATATAAAGCATTTAGCGGCAGATTACTTAGCTGATGAAATGGGTGTAGGTAATTATATGTCCCTTAACTCGAATAAATCATCGGCTCGCAGAGACTTAATAAGTTGGATGGAGTCTAGCCTAAAAGACATACAAAATAATCCTAGTGACTATCCTACTGGTAAATACCAAGAGTTTCAGCAAGTCATAAAAACTTTGAGAGATCAAAATGAAGCTGATGTAACTATAGCTGGCTCCCTCTACAAAGTCGAACTAGCCCCCAAGGAGAACGAGTATCTGCTTTATGATAAGACATTAGGCGAACAGCCCAAAGGCGTACAGGATAAGCTCAAGAAGTTCCTACGGGAACAGGAGGGCGAGGATACTTGGCAATATCGACAAGAACAAGATTATCGAGACATCACCAATAATGTACTCGATGATATGCCCGAGGCTGAAATCTCCAAGCGATTAAAAGAAGCCGGCATACCAGGCATCAAATATTTAGATGGAGCATCCCGATCCAAAGGCGAGGGCGATTTCAATTATGTAATCTTCGATGAAGCCGATGTCACGGTGACCGACAAACTTTTTATGCCAGCCTCCGAAGCGGGTGCGACTAAGGGGAAGGTGGCCGAGGCCGCAAAGCTATGGAATGAGAAGGGGATTGATTCGCCATACTTTAAGAAGTGGTTCGGCAAGTCCAAGGTAGTCGATGATAACGGCGAGCCATTGGTGGTTTATCATGGGACGAGTGATAAGTTTACAGCCTTTGATGCAGACCGATACCAAACGATAAATAAAGGTGACTTTGGTGAAGGCTTTTATTTTACCCCCAAAAAGGGACAGGCAAGACTTTACAGCCAAGATGCAATAAAGAAAACTGACCCCGAAGTTTTAGCCCTCCAAAAAGAATACGAGGCACAGGCAAAACAGCTTGGGACTTCTACTATGATGGCGGCTATAGATTTAGGATTAAACAGTCCTGAATATAAAAAACTACAACAATTTGAAAGCAAGCTCGATCAAAAGTTGCAGAGTATAAACAAGGGAAATGATGAAATAATTATTGATTCATATCTGAGCTTAGAAAATCCCTTAATAGTAAAAAGCACCTCGGCAAGTGACCCGTTTCTAGCTCAATCTGCAAAAGAACGAGGGCATGACGGCATTATTGTAAAATTCGATAATGGAAGGATTGACGAAATAGTCGCTTTCTCCCCCGAACAAATCAAATCGGCCACCGGCAACCGAGGGACTTTCGATGCGGGGGAGAGGAATATTCTTTTTATGCCGGCTAGTGAGTTAAAGAAACAAGTCGGAGCAAAACAGGCTAAAGAAATTCAATATAAAAGGCTGTTCATGCCTACATCCAAAGATGGCGAAGATTATCGAGGATACCATCTAGCTCCTGATCGAGATAACGGAGCACCTTTGCATGATGTTACAGATATGTATCCTTCAGACATTTACGGACCTAATGGTGCAAGATATTATGGGACAGGTGATCCTATTTTAGATGCAAAAAGCATCGCAATTATACAAGAAATGTATGGAAACCCTGATGGGGAAGTAACTATTTACCGAGCAGTTCCTGAGTTTGCTGACGAAATTAGGCCAAATGATTGGGTTACTATTGTTAGGGAATATGCCGAACTACATGGAGAAAGCGGGAATGCTGGTGGAGATAATTACAATATTTTATCTAAAAAAGTAAAAGCATCGGAATTATTTACCGAAGCTAATAGCTTGCACGAATGGGGATGGAGTCCCGAGGATAAATCTTCTAAGCAATTCATGCCCTCAGACCCCAAAGCACCAAAGGCTCAACCCGCCAATCGCATCCAACAGCAAGCACCCGCTATGCCTGGCAATCGATTCATGGCTCCAGCCGCAAGTGCCGGTGCTAAGTTATCCGAAAGATTTCGGTAATCTATTCCCGCTCGATTTCCTCGATGTAAAAATCTCCGACCTCTCGCATTAACTTAGCTAGTAGGGCGGGGTCATTACCGGGAGGATCGATAAAAGTGGGGTCGAATGTTTCGCTCCCATCTTCCGCCACAATGATCTCGGCAATCAATTTAGGGCTGTGGAGGTGGACAACAAATGTTCGATCTTCAGTATCGCCAATTATAAACTTTGGGAATTTTGCCTCAAAACTTTCTAAGTCATTAACCATAACATTATCCTCTTGGGTGGGCTAGGCCGTGGACTTCTTTAAGCCGGGCACTAGAAACATGGGTGTAAATTTGAGTGCTCGATAAGCTTGAATGCCCGAGTAATTCCTGAATTGCACGAAGATCCGCACCATTATCAAGTAAGTGAGTAGCGAATGAATGTCGAAGCTTGTGCGGGGTGATATCATGCGGAAGCTCCGCGAAGTTTAAATACTTCTTAATCAGATATTGGACCGACCGAGTGGTAAACCTCTTACCGAAAGAATTTATAATGACTGGATCGGACTTTTTCGATTTCTTGGCAAACATATGCCTAAACTTTTGGACTGTGTCGCTGGCCTGTTTACCGATAACTACCATTCGTTCCTTCTGACCTTTCCCGACTACCTTTATAGTTGAGCGAACAAAATCAATATCCTCGTAATTAATGCTAACTAATTCGCTAACTCGTAAGCCCCCAGCATAAAGAAGCTCTAAAATCATCAAATCCCTCAATGAATTAAATTTTATTCCTACGCCCTTCGGCTCATTGGCGGGCGGTTGCTTCATCAGCTTAGTCATCTGATCTTCAGACAAAACTTTGGGCAATGGCTTACTAAGCTTGGGCAGAGCGATATTTAAAAATGGATTTATTGTGGCAAACTTACGAGTCCGGCAAAAAGTAAAAAAGGTACGGAGGCCCGAAATATGATGCCTAAGTGTTCGGCGGGATATTTGATTCTGTACCTCAATGCAGTAACTTCTAGCCTGTTGCCGGGTAACCTCAGAGGGTAGGGCGACCTTCTCCTCCTTCTTAGCCCAGGTAAAAAATAACTCAATGGCGTGTTTATAGTTACGGACCGTGTAAGGTGATAATCGGCGGACTACTTTCATGTATTCAATAAACTCAGAAAGTTCAAAAAGTACAATTTTGTCGGCCATATGTTTTGTTATTTTATTTATGCGGATTTGTAAAGCTGTTTGCCTTCGCAAACACTGGTAAGGCTGTTATTTTCTTTCGCTAACCCTTGCGTTAGAATTAGTCCACTTTATAGCAATTTAGTCCTTGCATGGGTGTTTGCAGTCCAATATTCTACGCAACCAATAGCGAAAGGAAAATATGAGAAAAAGTACTAAAAAATGGATAAATGACTTAAGTTGCACATTATACTATAAGGGTGAGACTCGTAAGTGTTTTGCGCAAGATTTCAGGCATATGAGACTAAAGCTTCCCGAGGCGGTTCAGCGGAAGTGGAAATTATGGTGCAATATGAATAGTGACAGTTTAGCTCAAGTAAGTAATAATGAGTGGCATGGACATACTATATGTGCAACTGGCGAACGAATTAACTACACCATCATTGACCGCAAGGACAAGGTTAAAGAGGCGGCTAGGCTTTTGGGTCAGGTTGGCGGCCAAGCTGGATATGGTAAGAAAAAAGTTCGGGGAGATTCTAATTATTACCGCTTACTCCGAGCAAAAAGAACGATTAAAGAGTCAAAGAAAAGTAGGAAAAAATGAATATTAATAGAAGAAATATAAATTTTATAGCAGAAAAAGTTAAAACTTGTTGACATGATCCGATTTATTCCATTTAAAAGCATTATTCGCCCAATGGATGGGCTGAGTTTGATCTTTAATATTATTAATAACCAACCGGTTGGCATACATTTTGTTTCGCACAATATGGATTACGGTTCTATTTCGACATAAATAGTTAGTAAATAGCACTTAGTTTTTTTCCAACCGGTTTTAACATTAACCGGCAAAATGGAAAAACTACTAAATCAATATCACAATTTATTTCTCACGAAGCGTGAGGTCAAAGAAATTTTCAGATTAAATTCTGATAAGGCTTTGCAAACTTTCAAGCGAGAGTTTGGTATTCGGAAAAGAGGCCAGCATTATTTGGCCTCTGATGTTAAAAAAGTAATCGCCATCTTCTCCGAGGAGGCCGCATGAAATTAACCATCGGAATTGACCCTGGTAAAAGCGGCGGTTACGCAATCGCTTGGGGCGGGATGCATGATATTAAACTGCATTCCATTGGCGAGGACTTTGAATTTGTCGAACATATTCAGGATCTCCAAGACCATCCAATTGTTACATCGATTGAAGCGGTGGTTGAATTGGTCCCGCCTTTTGCTGGTAAGATGATTCCTTCTAGTAGCTCGTTCAAATTAGGCAAGTCATGCGGATTCCTTGAAGGGGTACTGCGGATGGCAGAAATACCTTTCACCTTAGTCCGGCCACAAGAATGGCAAAAGGGATTAAGTGGTTTGACTAAGTTAACCTCGGGCAAACGAAAGAAGGTTTTAGCGAACCACGCCAAGCAATTCTTTCCATCGACTAAGGGGCTAACCCTCAAGACTGCCGATGCGATCCTTATTTTAAGACACTTTCTTATTAATCAATAATGGGCCTCCACCCGTAAAAATGGAGATAGAAATACATAAATAACATGGCAATATTACAACAATCATCAAACACAGGCGGACCGATCACAGGCTGGCCTCTCACTACACTCGCACCAGCGGGACAGACATTTGCGGTCTGCTTGGCGGTAAAGGACTCAATGAGCATTCAGCGTCCGTCCTATGACGATCCATCTGTCATCGAAACGAAGAACTTTACCAGGTTCTTATTCGGTCTTACTGATGGCACTCTTATCCAAACGGGTGAGATGACAATCAGCTTAAATGAAAAGAGTAAGCTCTTTAAGACTCTGACGAGTTGGAACGGCACAATGCCTTTTGGCGGATTCGATACTGAGTCAATGGTAGGCAAGGGTGCTACATTAAATATCATCCACAAGACCAGTCAGAAGGGTAGAGAGTATGCAGATATCTCAGCAATTATGCCAGTAATGGCGGGGATGGAAAATCAGATACCTGACAGGTCAAGATTTGTCATCCCTAGTGGAGACGAAGCACCAGCACCTATTCAACAGGCTCCCGTGGTTCAACCTGCCCAACCGGCACAGAAGTTCAACCCGCAACCGATTCAGCAAGCCCCCGTTCAAGCGCCGTTGCAAACTGCTACCACTGTGACAGTCGATCAGCCACAGCCTGTGCCTGTACAACAGCCGATTCCAGTTCAGCCCCAACAGGCCACTATGGGAACTCAGTTCACAGGACCAGCACCTGAAAATGTACCATTCTAAAGATGAATCCGATTAATATATTATTAATGATGGGTTGGTTGGCCGTAGTCGCTGACATGGTTCTATGAGCATGACCATCGAGGACATTAAGCGAGTATCTGCTGATGAATGTGGAGTTGAGGTAAGTGATATAGACGGGCGGGGGAGAACTGGAAAAGTATCCCTTGCCCGTTCCATCGCCATTTATCTAAGCAGATTAAAGACTGGCAAAACTTGTGTGGAGATTGGGAAAGCATTTAATCGTGATCACAGCCAAGTTTCATCCACCTGGAAGAATTACGGCGGATACATTGAAACTGATTCTTCGTTGCAATCCCTAGTAAAGAGAGTGGAGGCGAAGTTAGGATGAAATATCTGAAACGAGCGATCCACCTGGTACTCTTTCTTTGGAAATATGGAAAGGAGTTATGGAATGGCTATTCTAACCGAAAAACCTAAGCGAGGTGGAGGCGGACATTGGTACACCCGAGAGGGGAAAGAAGCAT